>Ga0116164_10000201_pt1 | contig 57183 bp, 45 predicted proteins | sample AD_UKC109_MetaG_FD_89888 | JGI IMG/M metagenome (GOLD analysis project Ga0116164, IMG submission 89888) | Active sludge microbial communities of municipal wastewater-treating anaerobic digesters from Hong Kong - AD_UKC109_MetaG | ecosystem: Engineered > Bioreactor > Anaerobic > Digestate... | reverse complement strand
CGTCTCCGGTGGTTGACGATGTATTACGTCAACGTTTGGGAGAAGCTGCCGTCCAGGTCGCAAAAGCTTGTCTGTATCGGGGCGCAGGGACCGTGGAGTTCATTTACGATGGGCATGATCGGTTTTATTTTCTGGAGATGAATACCCGGCTGCAGGTTGAGCACCCTGTCACAGAATGTGTGACCGGACTGGACCTGGTCGCCTGGCAAATCAAGATTGCCGAAGGAGCTCCGCTCACAGTACTTCAGCAAGATGTGAAACAACGCGGTCATGCCATAGAGTTCCGGGTCTATGCAGAAGACCCGTTCAATCAATTCTTACCCAATCACGGTGTCCTGAGTACCTACACATTGCCGCATGGACCAGGCATCCGGGTTGATGATGCTTATGTCCAGGGATCAGAAGTAGGTTTGTTTTATGATCCGATGATTGCCAAATTGATCGCCTATGGGGACGACCGGCAGGACGCCATCGAAAAGCTCAAAAAAGCGGTGGCCGATTATCATATCACTGGAGTGACCACCACTCTTTCCTTTGCCCCGTTCCTGCTTAACCATCCACTGTTTTTAAGCGGGAATTTTAATACTCAATTTATTCAGGATCATTTTCAGGCTCAACCCAGTCTTCCTCCATGGATGGCCTATGCCGCAGCCTGGATATACGACCGCGAAGTCCAAAAATTGCGGATCCCCGGATGATGGGATCCAAAGAGCCTGTAAAAAGATTTTTGTCTGGTAAAGAGGAATTAAAAGGATTGTACTATTTTTGCCTGCCGTGCCAATGTAGCTCAGTTGGTAGAGCAGTTCATTCGTAATGAACGGGTCGCAGGTTCGAGTCCTGTCATTGGCTCCCTTCTTCTTGCCGGCGTCCAAATCGTACCAAATCACGCTAAAATGAACTACCATGTTACGATGGAACGCTCTTCTTTTGTTACTCCTTTGTTTTGCTTTAAGCCATGCCAGCAGCATTTTGCCTTACCAATCCCTGGCAATCCTTGCTGATCATTCGGATGCAGTAGGTCTGTATTATGTCCAGGATTTCACCGCCGTAAATCACGGAGATATAACCTATTTGGAGTATTGCCTCAAACCACAACATGCCATCAAAGGGCCACAAAACCAACTTTTAATTGTCCAATGCTTGTCTAAAATTTATGCCGAGGGAGAATTCGCAGTCCCGGACGACCTGAATTTAGAAAAAGGTAACACCTACCTGCTCTTTCTCAACCAACGCACCAATGGTTACTATCAGGCTAAAACATTTAATTATTACGTCTTTAAACAGGTTTTGAAAGATGGTCGAGAGTTACTGTTACCCAGCAAGGAGACACTGGAAATAAAGGGAAATGCTACACGAAAAATCGAAGAATTTTCCGTTCTGGACCGAAAAACTCTGGTAAGTCATTTGACGGATGTGCTTACAGGCAAGATAACTTATGACCCGCAAATCGTCAAGGCTCCCTCTCGTTATTCGACGCTTGATGCTCGGGATGCACCATCCTATTGTACGTATTTTGGTTTGCGCTGGGATGTTTTTGATGGAGGTGGCAGCCTGCCCGTTTATGCTGATGAAACGCCCGATCAATTCAATCCGGGCTGTTATGATTTTTTACAAAACGCCATAGCTGGTATCAATTCAGGTTATAACAACAATGTTATCCTTGGCTATTCAGGGACCACTGGACTTAGTAGTAATAGTTGTAATGGAGGATTTGATCCCTCTATCCAGGGGCTGGATCCGGAATCCATTCTGGTGGTGTTTAACGATCCCTGCGATCAGGTCAGTGATTTTGATTGCGATGCAAGTGACGGGATGATCGGTGGATCACTCGGAATTGGAGGAATATATGCTGCGTCCGGAATTCATTCGTTTAATGGCGAGAACTGGTACACCGCCGAATATGGCTATGTGGTCATTAACGATGGTTTATCCTGCTTTAATAACTCCACTGATTGGCAATCACTTTTAATGCATGAAATGACACATGCACTCGGATTAGGTCATATAAGCTCTTCCAATGGAACTGCATTAATGAATCCAAGTTGTTGTAATCCCATCACTGAACTCGACCAGGATTGTGTCTCTTTCGCCTACGATGCTGCCCTTCCGGTTCAGTTAATTGCCTTTGATGCCTTCCTGGAAGAAGATTGGATAGCTATCGATTGGCGAACCTCATGGGAAGTTAATCACGATTATTTTGAAGTTTTACACTCAGCGGATGGTCAAAACTGGAAAGTAATTGACCAAAATATCCAGGAATCAACTTCTAATGAAAATCAGAAACAATACCAAACGGTCGATCGAAACCCTGTGATTGGCACCAACTATTACCGGTTAAATCAAGTAGATATTGATGGTAAATCAGAGTTATCTCCCATCGTCCAGGTTAAATATTATCCTAAGCAGTGGGCTCGCATAAGCCCAAATCCGGTAGAAGGTAATCTGCTTACACTGGAGTTTACCTCCCAAAGCATTCAACGCTGGGAAATAGAAGTTTTTGATGTTACTGGTAATATCCGCAAAACCTTTTCCTTTGCTGGCGCAAATCGGTATGTCAAATCACAAATTGACATAAGCATGCTCAGTCCGGGCGTCTATTTCATCCGGTTCCCAAAGCAAGGTGCCATGCAGGCGCTCCGGTTCATCAAAACGTAAATGAAATGCGTTTCTCCGTTTAACTCTCGCCCATAAATGGATAGCGGTAATCCACCGGGGGCACAAAGTTCTCCTTAATGGTTCTTGGAGATACCCATCGATAAAGGTTCAATATTGAGCCGGCTTTATCATTGGTTCCTGAGGCCCGCGCACCTCCGAATGGTTGCTGGCCAACCACGGCACCTGTCGGCTTATCATTGATGTAAAAATTACCGGCGGTGTGTGTGAGAAATTCAGTCACCTCCCGGATGACCGCTCGATCCTGACTGAATATTGCTCCGGTTAACGCATAGGGAGAGGTCTTTTCAAGCACCTTCAAAGATTCCCGCCACTCCTGATCCGGATAAACGTATAAGGATAATACGGGGCCAAAGATCTCCTCACACATGGTTACATAATAAGGATCCTCGATAACCAGAATGGTCGGATCAATAAAATATCCATGCTTTTTACTGTAAGTACCTCCCTGGATAATCTCCACCCCGGAGGCCTGGTGCGCGTGGTCAATGTATTTGCTGATTTTATCAAATGCCCGCTCATCAATCACTGCATTGAAGAAATTGGTGAAATCTTCCGGAGTGCCGATGCCAAAAGACGAAACCACTTCAATCAGCTGGGCTTTAATATGTTTCCAGAGGCTTCTCGGGATATAGGCCCGGGAGGCTGCTGAGCATTTCTGCCCCTGGTATTCAAACGCTCCGCGAGCCAGAGCTACCGCCACCTGCTGAGGATCGGCGCTTGGATGAACCCAAACAAAATCTTTACCTCCGGTCTCCCCTACAATCCGTGGATAGGAAGCGTATTGGCTAATGTTGGTCCCGATGGTCTTCCAAAGCTGCTGGAATACACCGGTACTTCCGGTGAAATGCAGTCCGGCAAAGGAGGGGTGTGAAAAAACAATATTACCTAACGTGGGGCCGTCTACAAACACCAGATTGATCACCCCGGGCGGCAATCCGGCAGCTTCCAATACTTCCATGATGACAGCTGCCGAATAAATCTGCGTTTCGGCAGGTTTCCAAACCACCGTATTGCCCATCAAAGCGGGGGCACCAGGCAGGTTTCCGGCAATAGATGTAAAGTTAAATGGCGTGACCGCCAGGACAAATCCTTCCAGAGGACGATATTCCAATCGGTTCCAGGTTGTTTTGGACGATTCCGGCTGGAGGTGGTACATTTCTTCCATGTATTTGGCGTTGAACCGATAGAAGTCAGCCAATTCAGCCACTGCGTCAATTTCAGCCTGGAAGACGGTTTTACTCTGCCCCAACATGGTGGCCGCGTTCATTTTTGCCCGGTAAGGTCCCGCCAGCAGGTCGGCCGCTTTCAGGAAGATAGCCGCCCGTTCATGCCAGGGCATCCTTTCCCATTCCGGCTTGGCCAGCAAAGCCGCCTGGATGGCATTCGTGACATGTTCTGCATGCCCCCGGTGGTATTGCCCCAGGCTATGATGGATTTCATGCGGTGGATGTATTCCATGCAGGTCCCCGGTCTCCACCTTCATCCCGCCAATGGTCATCGCTATCTCGACTTCATGGTGTTTGAGGTTACTGAGCGTCGCTTTCAATGCAGTTTTCTCCGGTGATCCAGGAGCATAAGACAAGACAGGCTCATTAACTGCTTTGGGTAACGTAAAAAAAGCGTTTGTCATGATCGGTTCCAATTTTATTATTGATGGACTAATTTTATTTGATTGGGCAAGAATGGTGAAGCATCTCCTCCCCCTTTAATAATCTCTCTCACAATCGTCGAACTGATGTGGGAGTATGCAGGCTGGCTAATCAGAAACACGGTCTCCAGATTATGCCCCACGATATGATTCAACTGGGAGATGGTCTTTTCGTAATCAAAGTCTGATGCATTTCGCAACCCCCTCAATAGATACCTTGCTTCCACTTTTTGACAATAATGTGCGGTCAATCCTTCAAAAAAGTCAATCCTGACCTTTGGCTCATGGTCAAAAACAAGTTCCAGCCATTCCAACCGCTGTTTTAAATCAAACAACGATGTCTTCTGAGAGTTGACCCCAACCGCTACGATTATTTCATCGAACAGGGGCAGGTATCTTTTAACCAGATCTACGTGGCCAATCGTTATGGGATCAAAAGAACCCGGAAATACGGCAATTTTTTTCATGAACACGATTTTTGATAGAACGCCAGATTTACATCATCAAAACATACCAGGATAACCCTTCGAACAAAAGTCCAGTTTTCAGTTTGCCAGGTATGCAAACCCGAACAAACGACCTCAGCCGCGCGGTCTTTTGGAAACCCGTAAACGCCGGTACTTATATTGGGAAATGCAATGGACCCATATTGCAGCGACTCTGCCAGCACCAACGCATTCCGGTAGCAAGCCTGCAACAATCGGTCTGATTCATCAGGAAGATGTTCCCGATAGACCGGTCCCACAGCATGAATAATACCTTTTACCGGAATATGCCCGCCTCCAGTATGCATGACCTGGCCAGTAGGTAACAGTCCATGCTCCCGCACATATTCTGCGCAAGCGTCTCCAAGAACCGGACCAGCTGCCCGATGGATCGCCCCGTCAACGCCACCTCCACCGTGCAACCAGGTATTTGCAGCATTAACAATGCAGTCCGTACGCACTTTGGTAATATCTCCCTGGATGGTTTCGATTTGATACATCGCATCGTAAAAATCGAAATAACCTGGGACTTTCCCAGAAGAATGCCCATCGAATCAATTGTTTTACACCATCTGGCCAGTCAAAGTCCATTGAAATACCCTTCTTCCCAAATTGTATCTTCGGGCGGTGTAATCAAGATTAAGCTAAACGAATCGGAAAATGTTGAAAGAAAGGATACGGGAGCTGGAAGTAATTTCCAAGCAACTGGATGGAACAAGCACCTCCCGGGGTGAATGGACAGAAGATGTTATTCACGCCGGGTTGTCATTTTTGGACACACTCAGGCAGCAAAAGACCTATTTTAACCCGGTTCATGATCAGTCTAACAATGCACCAGACACCCTATGGGAACCGCAAGAGACCGGGGTGCCCATGCAGGATTTACTCCGGACCTACCAGTCCCAAATCTGGAATCACGGCATCAATGCGGCATCAGGTGGACATTTCGGCTATATTCCTGGCGGTGGCCTCTATCCGGGAGCATTAGGAGATTATCTGGCCGCCACGGGCAATACCTATGCGGGCATAGCCTACGCTTCTCCGGGCGGCGCAAAGATGGAAGAGGCGATGATCCGGTGGATGAATGCCATCGTTGGCTGGGGAAGTGAAGCCGGCGGTACCTTGACCTCCGGTGGTTCGCTAGCAACCCTAACGGCGTTAATTGCGGCGCGGGATCAATACATCAGTGAACCCGGCCAGCTGGAGCGCGCTTGTATTTACATGACCCCTCAGGCGCACCATTGCATCCGGAAAGCCATACACCTTGCCGGATTAAATTTCGCGAAAATCAGGTCTATTCGCATGAATCAGGACTACACAATGAATTTGGAAGACCTGGCTAAGCATCTTGCGGATGATCACAGCCAAGGTATGATTCCTTTTATGATTGTGGGTTCCGCCGGAACCACGGACACAGGTGTTATCGATCCCATGCAAGAAATCGCGGGATTGGCTCATAAATATGGAACCTGGTTTCATGTCGATGCTGCATACGGTGGATTTTTTGCCTTGCTTCCGGAGCTGCTGCCCAGTTTCAAAGGATGGGAAAAAGCAGACTCCATTGTCATTGATCCCCATAAAGGGCTTTTTCTTCCTTATGGCATCGGCGCCGTCCTGATCAGGGACCGAAAAAAATTGTTTAACAGTATGCGATACTCGGCAGCGTACATGCAGGATGCAGAAGTTGATGCCATGGACTATTCACCTTCCGATTATTCGCCGGAATTAACTCGCCATTTTCGATCCGTACGGATGTGGCTTCCCCTGAAATTTTTTGGCATCAACACGATAAGAGCAGCTATTGAGGAAAAACATCTCTTAACCAAATACTTGTATGCACAACTGAATCAAAGGGGATGGGACATGGGCCCCCAGCCTACCCTATCTGTTTTTTTGTTCCGGATTGGCCACGACCCATCCACTAACGAACTCAATCGCACCATAGCAAGCTTGATTCATCAGGATGGATCGCAATTTATATCCACAACCACGTTGGAAGGTATATTCTGGCTGAGGATTGCGGTATTATCATTTCGATCTCATCTTGAAGAAGCAGATCTTCTAATTCAACTGCTTGAAGCTTCCAGGCAAAAGGCTGCATCAATAAAAGGCTAATCGCAACCCATAGCGCCTATTAACCTATTACTTACATATTATGTAAAACAATATTTAACAAAATCATATATTTTGATTGCGTTAAATTGAAAAATAATATATATTTGATTACTGTCTAATTCGAATGATTATTCCGAATGCGTGAGCTAATAAAATGATTTCGATCAAGAATTAGGCAGGGGTTTCTGGCAGATAGGACCCGGATCGAAAAACCCGTATGATTCATACGGTTTGCTCACCAAAGTAAGAATAGTCCGGAGGTCATGTTCATCGTAAAAAATAACATCCCTCCTTTCAAATTTTTTCTAACGGGCGTCAGAAAGAATTTGAAAAACTTACACCATCCCAATAACAGTCCCGGTAAACCGAAATGGTGCGCGGGAGTAAAAAAATGGTGATAAGTACCCGGAAAAACAGGGATGAGTTGATCTCAGTCCTGTTTTTCCTTTTTTAGACACTACCTTTTCTTTTACGCACACCTCTTGAATAAATGCGGTTACTGGAGTCGAAATGATTTAAAAAAATGATCATTGACCTGAGTGCTTTTATCCACTGGATATAGTGCCTGCAACAAATAAAATCGATTCCCGCGAATGCAGGCTTTCGCCCGGATAGCATCATTACCTTCCATATAGTTAATCCGCCAAACCTTGCCGGGAAGCTGATAGCTGTAATCATCGTTGGAATACAGCAGCTCACCATTCACTGACCGAACGGACTCATCCACGGTGGTCTCCAGGATGGACTGAACCAATTCGGCGGAGTCCGAAAGATTATATTCTATTGGATAATCAACGTAAGAAACCCGGTAATCGACCTGGATGGAATCACTGCCTGATATCCGGCGGTAAAAATTATGGTATTCCAGCAAGCCGATTTCCGTAGTTGTCCGGATAATCTTTTCCTGGAGTTTGTATGGCGTATCAATCGCAAACCTTCCGGCTTCATTCTGATAATGAATCCAGGCATCCTGGACCACCGAAACGGCAATTAACAATAGGAAAGGGAGCACCATAACACCGGTTTTGTATCGTGTAATTAACGAAAAATATCATCACCTTTGTCCCGGCACCTGATAGGAATTATGAAAAATTTAACGTCGCTGTGGCTGTTTTGCATCGTGCTACTTACCGGTTGGCACTGTCGCCCGGTCAATGAAGAAGAAGCGGACACCCTAAATGATGAAGAGGCTTATTTCGAAGATTATTTGCCTGTTGAGGAAAAATGGGGCTTTCTTGATGAAACCGGACAGGTCGTCATCCCCGCCCAATTTGACCAAATAGGTTCATTCACTGAAAACCTCTGCCCCGTTAATTTCGCGGGGAAATGGGGCTACATTCGACACAACGGCGAATGGGCCATTCCTCCGGAATACAAGGGAAGCTGGATGTTCCACGAAGGACTGGCCAGGGTCTGGAATTTTGATGGCAAATTTGTATTTATCGACTCACTCAACAATCTGGTTTTCACCGCGGATTACGATGAAGTTAATGATCTGGTGCACCAAAGAATCCGGGTCGTCACCAAGGGCGTTACCGGATTTCTCAACCGCAAAGGGAAGGAGGCCATCCCTCCCGAGTTTCAGGGCGGCTCCGATTTTAATCGTTCAGGCATAGCAAAAGTCAAGTCTGAAAATAAATACGGGCTTATTGACACACTCGGAGTTTGGATATTGCCTGCAGAATTCGACTGGATAGGAAGCATTGATGGCAATTACATCGCACTAAGACAAAGCCGCAGTTATTCGATTTTCAATAGTGAACTGAATCAGATACTGCCTGGTAACTTTGACCAGGTCGCTGAACCGCTCGCAAAAGTCTCAGCGGTACAAATTGCAGGCAACTGGGCGTTGCTGGATCTTGAATCCGGTAAAAAGGCACCCGTTGAAGGCACACTTGTACAAGGTTTGGGTCATCAAAGGTGGTCGGTATTCAGGGATCAAAAGTGGTATTTAATTGACTCCACCGGCCAGTTATTAACCGACATCGGGTTCAGACAAATAAATCGATATCAGGATGACCGGGCTTGCTGCCTCCAGGACGAACTTTGGGGTTATTTGGATACGGATGGACATCTGGTCATTCCGCCTACCTACGGCCTCGCCTGGGATTTTGTGAACGGATTTGCACGGGTAGCTGACAATAAGGGCATCTATTTTGTGCGGAGCGATGGCTCAGAATTGTTCCAGCCAGGCTGGGTTGATGTACGCGATTTTTTCGAAAGTCGCTGCCCGGTACAAATGCATAAGTAACCTCAAAGCGCTAAAAGCATTCAGAATAGCTATCTTTGTAGCGCTTTTTAAAAAAACGACTCAAAATCATCCAAATATGCAGTTTGACATCATCATCATCGGAAGTGGTCCCGGAGGTTATGTAGCCGCAATTCGCGCTTCACAACTCGGCAAGAAAGTGGCGATTGTAGAGCGTGAATCTCTGGGAGGGATCTGCCTGAACTGGGGATGTATTCCCACCAAAGCCCTATTAAAAAGTGCACAGGTATTTGAATACATGAAGCATGCCGCTGATTATGGAATTGAGGTCAAGGACGCTGAGCCGAATTTTACCAATATCGTAAAACGCAGTCGCGATGTGGCTGACGGAATGTCGAAAGGGGTACAGTTCCTGATGAAGAAAAACAAGATCACGGTCCTTACCGGCAATGGCAAATTGTTGCGCGGAAAACAAGTCGAAGTCACCACTCCTGAAGGTAAAAAAGAAGTCTATACTGCTGAAAACATCATTATTGCTACCGGTGCTCGCTCTAAAGAGTTACCAAATATTAAAATCGATGGCAAGAAAATCATCGGATACCGTGAAGCTTTGAACCTGCCCGTGCAGCCAAAATCAATGGTGGTCATGGGTGCCGGAGCTATTGGGGTCGAGTTCGCTTACTTCTACCATACCCTTGGAACAAAAGTTACGGTTGTTGAATTTCTGGAGCAAGGCCTGGTACCTCGTGAAGATGCTGACATTTCAAAAGAACTGGCGAAAATCTTCAAGAAGAACGGCATTGATGTTAAAGCCGGAGCCAGTGTCGAGAAGATCGATACGGCAGGAAATGGATGTGCGGTGACCGTAAAAGACCGGAAGACCGGAAAAGAAGAGGTCATTGACTGCGATATTGTCCTTTCTGCAGTAGGCGTAACGCCTAACACAGAAAATATCGGCCTGGAAGCATTGGGAATCAAGACTGACCGTGGAGTCATCCAGGTGGATCCGTTTTACCAAACCAATGTTGCCGGTATTTATGCGATAGGAGATGTTGTCCCAGGCCCGGCACTGGCACATGTGGCAAGCGCTGAAGGCATATTGTGTGTCGAAAAAATTGCCGGAATGCATGTTGAACCCATTAATTACAACAACATTCCATCCTGCACCTACTGCAGCCCGGAGGTGGCATCAGTAGGCTATACGGAAGAAGCTGCCAAAGCAGCTGGTTATACGCTGAAAATAGGCAAGTTTCCTTTTTCTGTCTCCGGGAAGGCCAGCGCTGCCGGCGCCAAACAAGGTTTCGTAAAAGTAATCTACGATGCCAAATATGGGGAATGGCTGGGTGCCCATATGATCGGCATGAATGTGACCGAAATGATTGCTGAGGTAGTTGCTGCACGGAAACTGGAAACGACCGGGCATGAGATCATCAAGACCATTCATCCACATCCAACGATGAGTGAAGCGATCATGGAAGCAACGGCTGCCGCTTACGATGAAGTGATTCACCTCTAACCCTGATCTGGCTCATATTCCCAATTGTTTAGCCATCCGGGAAGACTTGTACGGATTCCAGGGGTCTTTGTATGAAGCGAGAAAGAACAGCTCTTTAATGTGTGCCATCGTCCTTACAATCCTGAGGAAATACCCTGTATAAAACACCATAAGAGGCAGATATAGCATGAGTCGCCTTTTTTCTTCAGGCTTCTGTACGATCAGAATGATTGCTGAAAACTGGACAAAGTTGGCCGCCGTGTATAGTAGGATATTCATCGGAAGTATGAACTTGATCAATCCCCCAAAATTGACAACGATATCAACCAGATAGATAAACCATTTAATGTTCATAATCACATTGTAGCCTATATTCTCCAGCGAGGAGAAAAAATTGCTGAACCTGAATTGTTCGTTGGGGTAAAAAATATCTTTATGCTTACGCACGCGGAAACGTATGATAGACTTATCCCAGCGCAACCGCTGCTTGGCTAATTTTTGAAAAGTGTTCGGAACACTGGTTAGACCATGGGCAGAAGGTTGAAAATAGACCCGATAACCCAGTTTACGGATCTTCACTGTAATATCTCCGTCCAGTCCAGGGCCTATGTCCCATCCTCCTAACCGGTGTAATATATCAGCTCGAAATGCTCCAAATGCACCTGAAATGATCCGGTAAATACCCAGGGTTGAAGTCACCATTCTCCCGGTCAATATTACCTTCAGGTATTCGATGGCTTGCAAGGTGGTGGCTATGCTTTCCTGATGATTTCGAACCTCCAGGTTCCCTCCGACCGCACCGATCTTTGGGTCGTAATAAAATGGCAGCAATACTTCCTCAACTGCAGTCCGATCAAAAGAACAATCTGCATCGAGGTGAACGATGTATTTCCCTTTTGCATAGGACAAAGCGGCATTGGCACCGGAGGCCTTTCCGCCTCTGACTTTATTAGACAAAAAGAGATTTATCAGCCCATTTCGCTCCAGATCACGGCCGATTAAAGCCGTCTGATCATCGGACCCGTCATCCACTACAATAAGTTCAAGATGCTGATAGGTCTGCTCTGCCAGAGATTTTACCAGTTTAAAGAGATGCTTGCCTTCGTTTTTACCTGGAACAATCACCGATACGAGAGGCTGCTCGAGATGCAATGCCGTACGGGCATCATCCCAATCAGATTTATTGACTTTTCTTTTGAAATAATAAAAGATCAGAACCAGATAATCAATCAATACGTATCTGGTGAACTCAAAAAGGAAAAAGAACCAAAATACCCTTACGAACTTCTGCCACCCCGCAAGTTGCCAGTAATGGATAAACTCAAAAGGATCTACCATGATGCTTCCTTCAATTTTTCAAGCACAATGGTTTTGACGTCCTGTTGACCCTGCAATTGCAAACACGCTCCCTCAAAAGTAATGTCCTGTCCCAGGTTATCCTTCATCAGGTGGGACAGCAGAAAAACGGTTCGCTCGACGACCCGATAGGCCAATTCGGTGGACGTGTGCAGACAGCTGAATAAAATACAGTTATCCAATACACATAAGAAATCAATGGATTGCAGAGAGGACCTAACCTGGTCGGAAATATTGACTTGCAGCAAATGATATTCTTGCCGGCCGATTTTTTCCAGGATCCGGTCAAAAGGCTCCCATCGAATCATTCCCATCAATACTTTCTGCTTACCTGACTTCATCAACTCGTATTGCATATTGAGGTAAAATGCCGCTTCGGAAACTGCTCCCGGTATGGCATTTTCCTGCACAGGCTGATGATTAAAGTCAGAACCGGCCTCCACCTGCGTGTGGGCTTTATCAGTCAGGTGATAGGTCAGAATCTCTCTCTTCAGGAGATGCTCGACAGCTGTGGTTTTATGACAGGAGCAGCAGGTCGCAACAATTTGAAACGATTGGAATTCATGATGGCAGGTATTGCAATGGTGCATGACCGCGGGCTTATCGTAATCGATCCCGATGTGCTTCAAAGCCTTGTCACATTTGGGGCATATCAGGTCATTGTTTTCCCGTTGAAAATTCCGCTCTGGCCCAATGTGCGCACATGCGAAATGATGAATCAAATCCTGGCTGCTTAAATAGGTATTATGGCATTTGGGGCAGGCCTCTCGATACATCAAAAAACCATCTTCGCAAGAATTACAGGTATAGACAGAATCCTGAAACTGGGTAGTAAACAAGCCTTCACCAACAGCAAACTCCATCAGGCGATACGGAGTCTTGCCATTCATCAGGCTTTCCAGGATCGGATAGGTATATCCAGTACTGGAATTCCGGTCGATGTAAGCTTTGAGGGTCTTTTGTTCCCGGGATAGCAAATAAACCAGCAATTTATAAATGGTATCCTTTTCATAGGTAGGAAAGGTGCGCAGACGGGAACCGGATATATGGTCTTTGATGATTTTTATTTGGCTCACAGCGCCATACAATTCATCAAGTTGATGAACGATACCATCCACCAACTGCCGGTGCATGTACTCCAATTCCATCTGTTGATGCAGAAATAAGGGCATCAAACGGGCAGTCCAACTGTTAGCAGAACGAAACCGATGCAACACTTCTTTCAGTAATACAGGACTGGTAGGCAATATGATGACACCGTCATATTCCTCAAACGCATTGGCCTCACCATCAAATCGATCGGTTATGTAGGCAAAAACATAACCTTCCGATTCAATATTAAGAATACGTTCGCGCGACCCATGCAGGGTCGTGATCGATTTAATCGGGGTATTAAGTTGCATATCCTGTCTAGTTGTAAAACAAAAATCACGCCATAGGTGCTACTTTTCTTTTCGGTCGTTGCTCGAGTTTACAAAGTGATCACTCTTTTATAAACCGATACATTCATTTTATAAAAAGGTCTCCACTTCTCACGCTCAATTTCATCCAATGGTATTATGTCCGCTGCTATACTCCGGGTAACCGGCTCGTATTTTTTCTGAAATTCTTCGGGTAATTCAAAAGTGGCATAGTAAAACCGTTGCAGTACCCCCTCACTGGTGGTGCCGTCAGGAAACTCAATATGAACAATGTCGCCTTCGTGCAGCTTTCTCAGGTCCTTTTGATCATAAAACACCTTTATGAATAAGTTGCTTGGTTTGTGGATGGACATGACCACATCACCCTGAACAGCCACTTCATAATTTTCTTTAAGTATCTGGGTGATCGTACCACGTATGGGACTCACGTAAGGCTTAAGCTCCTTACGCCAATCCGGAACAGGCTTGCCGGATTCAGAGGCCATGAGGATTTTGATTTGCGCCTCTTGCTGATCAAGCCAGGCAAGATACTGTTGTTGCAAACTGATCTCCTTTTTAATACTGGTAATCTGGCTGGAATACTCTATTTCCCGATGGGTGTACATGTCCAGCTTATCCGCTGAATAGATATCAAGCATTATTTCTTTCCGGATCCGGTCTTGTTCTGTTTTATTAAGCGTTTCCAATTGCTGAAATTGCTTCAGGTCAATTTGAAGCAGTTCAATTTTGCGCCTCGTGCTTAACCGGTCCTGATCAATCCATTGGGTATTTGGTGTCTTAATGGTCTGGTTGTTGATTTGGACGAACCGGGTGATGTCCTCGTCCAGGTACCAGAAAAGGGTATCTCCAGGTTGTACCGAATCTCCCTCAAAGCGTTTGATTTCAATGATTTGCACGTCAGATGTAAACTGAATATCAAGCTTCTTAAACCGTACCTGACCCTCTCCTTCTACGGTGGTCATCACACGGATGGTATAGAATCCGATATAAGCAAGGCCCAGGATCAGGATAGAGAGGTACAGCAACCGGTCCCAATTAACCTTACACTTATTGGGACGGATCTCCTGCAAGATCTCGATGGGATTGTTCCTTCGTTTAAAATCGGTACTCCGCATTGGCACTTATGGTTTTTTCTTCCAACTGCATCATTGTCTTCATGTCATGTAAAGCAATGCGCGGATTATTAAATCGTTTGTCCAGTGTTTGACAGAACAGTTCCAGTTCGTAGCGATCGTTGAAGTCCTTACAACGGATGGACAAAACCGTCTTTTCTGGGCCCAGTAAAAAGGCATCATTGGTTTTCCGCTCTATATAATCCACATCCTTGTGTTCGTAAGCCATCAGGTAAACCCGGTCCGACAACGCATAAATAGCTTCCAGAAAAGGCTCTTCATAATTGACCGGAATAGAAACGCCAACTTTATATTTAGAGGAAAGCCGGTGGATCAATTCCAGATAACGTGCCTGATACAGTGCATGATTTTGATCCCAATCATCAAATGTGTGGGGCTCAAGGTCAAGATGCAGCACATCACCTGGTAAAGCCAGAAGTTGAGGTAAAACTTCTCCAACCGGTTTTTTCAAGAGGCTATTGTTGCCAATTAACAGACAAACTTCGATGCCTTCTTTCTCGGCCGACAGCCTGAGTTGTTCAAATTTTGACATTAGCGCATCCTCTAAGCCTGTGGACACCATCAGCTCACTGATGTTGTTGATTTTGGCATAATGAAGTATGTATTCCGGAGCCAGTTCCTGTAGTGTACCTGACCAGACATACAGGGACCGGGGACCGGTCTGCGGATTAAAAAGGTTGTTAAAGTCTTTAGGGATCAGATAATCAGTTATCGTTCCCTGGGGCAGCTTCGAATGCATCTTCAATGCTTTAAGGTAGAGTGCCTGCTGGATATCCAGGAGGTCCAGATCTACGGTCAATAGTTCATCCAGTTTATCGACAATAAACTTGGGAGAATAGCCGGGGTCACCCAGATCTTTTTGCCGTTCTCCTCGGACTATGGCCTGGGCCAGCTTCAGTTTGGTGTAATAAGCATGGATGAACTGTTTGAGTGAGTAACCGTATTCGTAATAGAAATTAAGGACTTCGTTGGCATCGTTGTCGAAACGGTTGTAATACTCAATTTCAGCTAACTTTTTCTGGGCCTCGAGTTGACGCTTACGGTCTTTGCTGTTAAAATCGAGCGGAACCTGAAAAGATAAGCCCGCACTCAGGAAATCTTTTTGCTGACCAAGATTCTCATTTCCCAACAGGTAATTGTACCGGATGGTGCTCTTCATCCCAATACGGGTGGACCAGTGTGCATGGAGGTCCATAGCTTCATTTCGCAGGGCAATGGACTGTTTTAACTGGGTGCTGTCAAAAAAAACATGTTTGATCCTGTCAATGTCAATATCAAATACCGGAAGCTCTCCCGGTTCAAGTTCTTTCCAACCTGACGGAAGATCCACCTGATCCACGTACGTTTGATAGGTGTTTAAGAACAATTCTACTTCTCCTTTACTGGAGAGCAATGCCAAAACGTCTTCCCAATGGAGTCGTTTGAGATAGAAAAGCTGGAAAGCAATGGATATCTGCTCGTTAAGTAGTTCAAGGCGCTTTTTTACGACCTTGATTTTAGCCTGGTTGAAAAGGTATAAGATGTAATTATATTGGTAGCGATAAAAGTCATTATGGCGGTATCTCAGCACATCAAGTGAGTCTGCCTTCCATTGGGCCATAGCGGCATTGGCCTTTTTCTGGTGACCCAGGAATCCATCACGCATCATATTCCAATCGACTCCAACCTGGCCCCTTCCGCGGTAAAACAGACCGTCTTCCAGGTCAAAAATCGGATTGGAAAAATTTTGTTGCCAGTTGGTCGCCAATTGCAATCCTTTGTCTTTTTTCAATGCCTGATTGGCTGCTTGCTGGTATTCAATGCGGGCGGCATCCGTTATTTCAGCAAGTGAATCAACATCATAGATCCGGGTAAGAAAGGCCGTATCCTGGGTAAAATGGTTTGATAAAGCAATATCCTCCAGGTAAGATGTAACCAAGGCATCCAAATGCTGGGTAATGAAGTTTATATCCTGGGAATACCCAGCATTGCTGTTGAAAATTAGCAGAAATAGTATGCTTCTCAAATACAACTTCATATACCTATACCTAATATTATACATTCAAAAAATGAGCCATATTTAGGGTAGAAACGAGGTTATGCAAAAAATTAAAATAAAATGATATGTATATAACTTAGGCTTTGTGCCGGTTAGATGTTATCGGGAGATGATATTTATTTTAATGTGAATTATGCCACGAATGGCTTATAGCTCGTCAAAAACCAATCGGGAAATTGGACCAGGAATTGTAACTTTGATGTATGCCACTGCAGTATCTAGTTACGTTCAGTATCCCGCAGCCTGTAAATGACACCTTTACTGCGCTCATACCTCAACAGCGCTACCGGTTAGATGAACTGATGCAATCCGGCAAAATAATGACCTATTCACTGACTAAAGACATGAGTAGCCTTTATGTCGTCTTCCAGGTTTCGGAAATTGAGCAGCTTGACCGTCTGATCGAATCCCTCCCTCTCAGTAAATACATGAAGTGGAATTTTCAGGAATTGTTATTTCACCTGAGTACGGTAGATCTTCCAGCCATCTCCTTAAATTGAACTAAAGATCCAGGACACCAATACCCTGGCGGATTACCTGAATAGCATCTCCAGTACAATCCAATACGGTGGATGCCTCCGCATTACCCGGGCCGCCATCGACCATAAAATCAACAACATGCTCGTAATCCATGCGTAAATCATATGGGTCTACATAATAAGTATCCCAGTCTTCATCCACATTTTGCTTGACACTGGTCGTTATCAACGGCAATGAAAGTTGGGCAAGAATGGCCTGAAGGATGGCGTTGTTCGGCACCCGCATTCCGATAGTTCCTTTCCGGTTTTTGATGATCTTGGGAAGCTCTGAATTGGCATTGAGAATGAACGTATAGGGTCCGGGAACGTGCCTGCGAATTACCCGAAAGATAGCATTATCAATTTGACGGGTAAAAGCAGAGACCTGTTGGATATCCCGGCATAAAAGCGAAAATAACTCCTTCTCTGGCTTGACGTGTTTTATCTGACAGATACGCTCTATGCCATGCCGGTTATTCGCCAGACAAGCAAGTCCATACACCGAATCGGTCGGAAAAATCCCGATCTGTCCGGTCTCAATAGCTTGTACAACTTGATTGATCTTACGTTGATCCGGATTTACCGGATGGATTTCCCAAATAGTCATCAGGTTAAACTTATTAAACAAGGTAGCGAATTCCAGTGATTTTGAAAGCCAATCTCCAGGCCCCATTCAGACCATCGGACGCTCGGATAAATGCGTCGCATTTTGCAGGAATAAGTTCATGGCCTTTCGCTTCCGGTCATCGAAAGGATAGGATATGTACCGCTCGAAATATTCCAATTCAACCGGACTGCCGGCGAACTCAACCACATGTTGTACGCCCCAGGCTATGGCTTCCTCAAATTTCCGCTCAAATTCCCGGTTTAACGGTTGCAAGGCAATCCAGACCGCAAACGCAAAGGGCAGCCCGGTCCATTGGGTCCATTGCTCGCCCAGGTCTAATTTGTACGCATATTTTTCATCCATTTGGAAGGTCCGGTCACCAATGACCAAGCCGGCGTGGTCTCCGCCAATAGTCGTTTCAAAACCTGGAAAAGCTGGAGCAAATTGCAAAGGAAGTTTCAGGTAATCCTGTACAATCATTTGGGCAAGCAGTACTGAGGTACGTGATTGATAATCCAGGTATACGGTTTCACATTGCTCAAGCGGTCGGTCGCTGTAGATGGCTACTGTCCGGACCGGGCCATTTGATCCGATACACCATCCGGACAAAATGTGGTCGTATTCTAATTCAGGAAGCGCTCCTACCGGGACCAGGACAAGATCTGCCGAACCGGTGCTGGCTGCCTGAGCGCACTTGGCCGGGTGGGCCAGTTCAATAATAACTTCATCCGGGGTAAAGTGCCGTTGCAGGCCCTCAATAAAGGGCTGCGTATTCAGGTATGAAACCGTTACGATCCGGTATGGCTCTTTCATGTTTTAAGAATTGGCTCAAGGTGACTGATGTCGTTTTCGAGTAAGGTTTGATAAACACCATTCTGCCAGGTAAACCGGTAAAGGCCGGTATTGTGATGATGGTATGCTTCCATCTCGTGCAATGGTCGCTGGTGAATCAACGTCAACATGCAACGTAACGTCCTCCCATGGGAACATATCAGAATGGTTTCTTCCGGTCTCCGCGTCAACCAGTTAAGAAATCGATCAATCCGGCTCGCCAAAGCGTTGGCACTTTCTCCACCCTCAATAGCAAAATCATAATTGCCAATACCCCATTCATGAATCATTTGCTGATATGCAGATGAAACTTCATCCCCATAGGCCATTCCCTCGAAACGCCCCCAACTGATCTCATTGATATCCCTTGTCTCATAAAATGGAATACTGAGTTTTCGGAAAGGCTCCACCGTCTGGTGCGTCCGTCGAAGTCCGGAAGTGACCACCAGTTCGAAGGGTACATCCAGGTAGGTTTCATAAAAAGCCTGGGCCTGCTGCTGGCCTAAAGCATTAATAGAGGAATCGATACCCTGGCCCTGAACTCTTCCCTGCCGGTTATAATCCGTTTCTCCATGGCGGATCAAATAAATGTCCTTCATCATTACACCGGGTTATTTGTTACCGGAAGATCCAGATAGCCGTTAAAGCTTTCGGACACTTCTGCTTCTGTGTACGTCTTTACGACATGGTATAAGGTATCTCTTTCAATGGGCTCACGACCTGTCTGAAGGATTAGCTGGGCCAATTGTCTGGTGGTCAGGCTGGGATTCCTTTCCTCGGAGCCTGCCATGGAATAGATCTTGGTGGTGTCGTCTATCGTCCCGTCGAGATCATCAACGCCATAAGCGAGTGACATCTGCGCGGTGGTTCTCCCGATCATTGGCCAGTAGGCTTTTATGTGATCAAAATTATCCAGGTAAATGCGGGACACCGCATAGTTTTTTAAATCTTCTATCACCGATACCTCCGGAAGATAGGACATCTCGTTGTCCTTATTTCTGAATTTCAGCGGGATAAAGGTCTGGAATCCCCCGGTTGTATCCTGCAACTCTCGAAGCCGGCTCATGTGATGGATCCGGTGTTCATACTTTTCAATATGCCCATAGAGGATCGTAGCATTGGAACGACCACCCAATTCATGCCATATCTCATGGATCTGCAGCCACTGATCTGCATTACATTTGTCTTTGGCAATCTTATCGCGAATTTCCGGATGAAATATTTCCGCACCGCCACCTGGCATGGAGTCCAGTCCGGCATCCTTCATGCGCTTCATCCCTTCTTCATAGGATATCTTTTCCTTTTTAAAAATGTAATGATATTCAACCGGCGTCAATGCTTTAATATGCAATTCCGGGCGATGTGCTTTAATCCTGCGGAAAAGGTTTTCGTAAAAGGTTACATCGTACTGTGGAAGCACCCCGCCGACTATGTGAACTTCCGTCACCGGCTGATCATCATATGCCTTAACCATATTCAACATATCCTCCATCGTGTATTCCCAGCCATCTTCCCGGTTCTTGATCAGCCGGGAATAGGAGCAAAAAGCACAAGTGTAGATGCACACATTGGTTGGTTCAATATGAAAATTTCTGTTGAAGAAGGTTTTATTGCCCTGTTTTTGCTCCCGGACAAAGTTTGCCAATGAAGCCGTGAATCCCAAAGGAGCCTCCTCAAACAGATAGAGTCCTTCCTCATCAGAGATCCTTTCACCGGCATAAACTTTTTCAGCAATTGCACGTTCTTGAGCAGATTGTGCCAGGGAGTTCATGATTGATTCCTGCATATCAAATAAACTGCTTGTTTAAACCACAAAAATAACAACGCTTCGTATATATTAGTTGAAGCTTATAACCAATGCTAAGTATTTGCATCCCAATCCATCAATATCCGGTTCGTCCTCTGATCCTGGCCCTCCAAAAAGAAATTCAGGAAAATAATTTGCCTTGTAACCTGATTTGTGCAGATGACGGTTCCGACCAAAACACCCTGAAACAGAATGATTTCCTCTTGGACGATCAATCCATCCAGTACGAAGCGCTGCCACAAAATATCGGCCGGTCAGCCATTCGAAACCATCTCGCCAGGCTAAGTGACCAACCCTTTTTGCTATTCCTGGATGTAGATGTCATGCCTTCGTATCCCGACTTCCTCAGGAGATACTTGCACGACCTGAGCGCATCCATTGTCGTGTATGGAGGCACCGTCTATTCAGCCACGGCTCCTGAAGATCCATTAAAAAGATTTCATTGGCGATATGGTCATGCCAAAGAACAAATCCAGTCGTCCCGGAGAAATCAGGATGAATACAGATCCTTTAAGACAAATAACTTCGTGGTCCAACGCGATTTTTTTCTAACTAATCCTCTGGATGAATCGTTGACAGGTTATGGCCATGAAGATTCCTTATTCGCCTATCGCTGCGCCCGTCAGGGTGTCCGGATTCGCCATATCGACAATCCAGTGCTGCATCTTGGACTTGAAAATCAAGCGGTTTTGATTAAAAAACTGGAGTCTTCACTCGATAACCTGTATCGACTATATCAAAAAAACGAACTACCAGAAACTCCATTAGCTGCGATCTTTAAACCAGGGATGTTGCGGTGGTTAAGCGGCCAGTTGAATGGATTGTTGCCGGTATTCCGCAATAAACTGACAACGGATGTAGCGGCACCTATGATCCTCCTGGATCTTTACAAGCTCATTTATCTGAAAGATCATGAGCAAAAGGTGATAAGTTCAGATCCCAATAACAATCCCAATGGTAGGTAAAACCTGTCCGGTGGCATCATTGATGGATTTGACCCGGTATCGTTGTTCGGAATAAGGTGCATCCGGATTCAAAATTACCGGCGGTCCAACCGGCGTATTGTCTGCATCCAAAGGCCGGTCCAGGATCAACTGGTCCCGTCCAACAGCATTGCCAAAAACATTTTGTACATCCAGGTAAAGATTCAGAGACCATTTAGAGAAAAACCACTGCTTGTCCAAGCGGATATCCAGTGTATTTACAGGATCGTACCGCAGCGTATTGATTCTGGCATAATCAAATATTCCACTATTGTTACGATCCCAGTTTTCTACCAGACTGGATGACGCTGAGAACGGGGTGTAGGGAATTCCTGTCTGAAAACGCCATCTAACTCCCATTTCCCAATTTCCCGCAAATTTTTTACCTCCGGTTAAATTAATGATGTGCCGGGCATCCCAGGAAGAAGGAACTAAAACATCATCTGTATTGGAAAATTCACTTTTACCCAGTGTATAGGCCAGTATACCATACCACCCTTTATAAAATCGTTGCTGCAACAGCAATTCCAATCCGTAACTTTTCCCTCTGCTATCCGGCAATGCAGGCTCGTTGCCAATGATGCCAAAATCGCCACCTATATTGGCCAATGAAATGTTATCCCGCAGCAACAGCGGATAATTCTTATACCATTTGTAATAACCTTCGAGCGTAATTTTCGTATGCGCATTGAGGTTATATTCTATACCGGTAACCGTATGAATATTTCGGATGTACTTCCCCGTTGCTTCGTTGATTAATAGACCACCTTCCCGATAACCCAACAGGGTGTAGGGTGGAAGCTGATAATAAATTCCGGTATTTGCATTGAAAAATAAAGACTTGGTCAACCCAACAGACAAGGCAATTCGAGGAGAAAATTGGCGGAATGGATTTTGCATCAGGGTGCTATATCCATTGCCATCCAGGCGTGCACCTCCGCTTAGGGTAACCCGGTCGTTATTCCAACTGCGGGATATCTGGGAGAAAAAGGCATACTTGGCAAACTGCAAATCACTGGAGTAGTTGATGTCCTGCGCGCCGGAACTGGTGTAAATTTTATTAAACGTTTGATTATTGTATTTCACCCATTCCAACCCACTTCCGTAGGTCCATTTCCAGTCACCATACCTGCTGGTGTGTTCAAAGCGGAATTTGTTTTCTATCTCCTGACTGTGGTACCGGATGATGAGGTTGTCTTCAGAACGGGCATCGTTATCCCGGTATTTCTCAAATTGGTTATCCAGCATGTTGCGGGAAAGGACAAACGTCGAATAGCCCTGTTTTCCGTAATGCTTGTAGACCAGGCCGCTCGTATAATTCCATTGGGTTTGTACCGGTAAAACCTGCAATAGAAATTGCTGCTGTTCGGTCTTATTCGCATCCAGGTTAAGTTCAAAATCATCAATGGCTCCTAAACCGACGAAATAAATTTCATTTTTCCCGTCGATTTTGTGCTTCACTTTAGCCTGAAAGTCCGAATAAATGGGCAAGAAAGGTAAATCAAGCGCCCGAAATAAAAATTGCAGGTAGGACCGGCGGGCTGAGGCGATAAAAGTCGTCTTATCCCCTATCGGTCCCTCCATCGTAAGACCAAGATCGCTGGCTCCTACCGTGGTAGTTAAACCTACCCGGTCATTCCGCCCATCCTTTTGTTTGAAGTTAAAGATGGAACTTAATGCATTCCCTTCTGTCGCCGGAAAAGCGCTTGCATAAAAGTCTACTTCCCGGATGAAGTCAACATTTATAATACCAGCAGGCCCACCTGATGACCCCTGGGTAGCAAAATGGTTGATATTGGGCACCTCGACATCATCCAGGTAAAAACGATTCTCGTTTGGCGCGCCCCCTCTGATAATGAGGTCATTGCGAAAGGATACGGTGGAAGTCACTCCGGGCAGGCTTTGGATAACCCGCGATATATCACGGTTTCCACCTGGGCTTCGCTTGATTTCTTCCGTACCGATGGTCCGGAGAGAGACAGGGCTTTCTTCCGTTTTATTAAATGGACTGGCTTGAACAACGACTTCCTGAAGGCTTTCTGTTGCAGCTTCCAGGTTTACTTCGATAATGGCGGGTTGAGAATTGGTGACCTTAAGTTGATAAATGTATTTCTCCTTATAACCTAGGAAACTGATCTTCAGGTCGTAAACCCCGGGCTCCAGGCCATCCAGCACAAATTCACCGTTTTCGTCGGTGATTTCACCCGTACCAGTGCACTCCAGCTGAACGGTAGCAAATGGTATAGGATCCCGGTTGAAGGCATCTACAACCTTTCCGCGGATGATGCCGGATTGACTCCAAAGGGACAAGAAAAATCCGGTCAGTACAATGGTAAGAACAGCGCGAGACATCCTTTGCATAGCATAACGAGGTTGACAATGCATGAAATGAAAATTTGCTTATTTTGTTTACCTTAAGTCCTGTTTAAACTCCGGGTTAATGAAGAAGCTAGGTTTTACCACTTGGTGCTTGATGCTACCAATTCTACTCTCGGCACAAGTGGTCATCAAGGGTGGCGTTTATGACAAGTCCAATGGAGACCCTTTGATCGGGGCTAATATCATCATCAAAGGGACCTCCACCGGAACGACAGCAGATTTCGATGGATCTTTTGAATTAAAGGTGGATGGCATCCCGGTAACCCTGACTATCTCCTATACCGGTTATGAGTCCATGGATCTGGAGATCACCGAAGAGATGGATAAATTCACCATCGAACTGGAAGAAGCCAGCCTGACGATGGCCACGGTGGAAGTGCGTGGTCAACGGATTTCTGACAAGCAAAAAGCTTCTCCACTGACTGTGGAATCCATGGATTTACTGGCCATCAAACAGACCCCTGCAGACAATTTCTACGATGGACTGGGTACGCTCAAAGGCGTGGACCTGACGGCAGCCAGTCTTGGATTCAAGATCATCAATACCCGGGGATTTAATTCGACCAGCCCAGTGCGATCGTTGCAGATCATCGATGGGGTGGACAACCAGGCCCCAGGCCTCAATTTTTCGCTAGGCAACTTCTTGGGAACCAGCGATCTGGATGTCTTAAAAGTGGACCTGATCCAGGGTGCAAGTTCGGCTTTTTACGGCCCGAATGCCTTTAATGGCGTTATCAGTATGACCACCAAAGATCCCTTCTACCAGAAAGGGCTGTCTGCTTCCGTGAAGGGAGGAGAGCGAGCGCTGTTTGAAGGGGCCATCCGTTGGGCTGACGCCATTAAGAACGATGCAGGCAAAGACGTTTTCGGTTATAAACTCAATTTCTTCTATTTGCGGGCTGATGACTGGCTGGCAAATAACTACGACCCGATCTCGAACTCCATCAGCACGGCAGATAATCCCGGCAGATTTGATGCTGTTAATATTTATGGTGATGAATATCAGGCAGGCACGGACCTTTCGACAGCCCCACCCTGGCGATATCCGGGCCTGGGCGTTTGGTACCGTACCGGATACCGGGAGGAAGATCTGGTTGACTACAATACCCGAAACATCAAGGCCAATGCTGCATTGCACCTGAGACTTCAGCCCCAAAAAGAGGCAGAATCTCCCGAACTGATCCTTTCCGGTAATTTTGGCAACGGGACAACCGTCTATCAGGGGGATAACCGCTTCAGCTTGAAGAACATCCTGTTTTTCCAGGGGCGATTGGAGCTGCGTAAGCGGGACAAATATTTTATCCGTGCATACTTCACCGAGGATGATGCCGGTGATTCCTATGACCCTTATTTTACAGCGCTTCGTCTTCAGGACCGGTCCAAAAATAATTTTGACTGGGCTTCCGATTACATCCAGTTCTACCGGAACAATTTTGAAAAAAAGGCCAATGAACTGGGCTATCCCAAATTACAGACGATCATAAACCCGGATGGCACATTCTCTTTCTCTTTTGATCAGGCTGCTGCTGATGCCTGGCTGCTCCAATATCATGATACCCTGGTAAACTGGCATACGCGGTCAGAAGGTTATGCCAATACACAAAATCCCGCTCATCCTACTGTCAATGCCAATTTTCTGCGGCCAGGCACTCCGGAATTTGAGCAGGCTTTCCGGGAAATAACCTCAAGCTTATCCAATACCGAGGAAGGAGGCACCCGTTTCTACGATCGTTCCGCTTTGTACCACGTCCATGGAGAATACGACTTCCAGCCCACCTGGATTGATAAATGGGTTGTCGGGGCCAATGCCCGGCTTTATACCCCCCAATCGAAAGGAACCATTTTCTACGATACGGCCGACGTCAAAATCACCAATTTTGAGTATGGGGTTTACACCGGAGGGGAGAAACATTGGAATGATAACACCTGGACCCTGAGTGCTACTATCCGGATGGATAAAAATCAAAACTTTAATTACCTCTTTTCCCCTGCTGCCTCCCTGGTATACAAGCCAAGAGCAAATAACTATTTAAGAATCAGCTTCTCTTCAGCCATCCGAAATCCCACATTGACCGATCAATACCTGAATCTCGATGTCGGAAGAGCTACCCTGGCCGGCAACTTGAACGGAGTAGAAAATCTGATTACCCTTAATTCATTTAACGAATACCGCAGGAAGCTTGATTTGAATGAACTGGTCTATTTCAATATTGATCCGGTTCGGCCGGAAAAGGTCAAGACTGCAGAATTTGGATATCGCACTACCCTATGGAATAAAATATACTTGGACGCCGGCTATTATTACAGCATCTACAATGACTTTTTGGGTTTTAATATTGGTTTGGATGCTCAATTCGACCCTACCTCCGGGCTGCCATCCAGAATTAAAGCGTATAGGTATGCAGCCAATTCTTCCAATCAGGTAACGACCCAGGGCGCCAACATCGGATTGAATTATTACTTCGCCAATTACTTCGCCATTAATGGAAATTATTCCTGGAACCGGCTGAACAAGACCTTTGAGGATGACCCGATTATACCGGCGTTTAACACACCGGAACACAAATACAATATCGGATTTTCCGGACGGGACGTCATCTGGAAACTCGGTAAAGGCAGTGTTAAAAACTTTGGATTTAACATCAACTACAAGTGGATTGAAGGATTTGTCTTTGAAGGATCCCCACAGTTTACCGGGATTATTCCCAGCTACGACTTATTGGATGCGCAGGTCAACTGGACGATACCAAAACTGGATTTAACCATAAAGCTGGGGGCTTCTAATCTTTTGAACAATAAGCAATTCCAAACTTATGGTGGCCCACGCATCGGAAGACTTGCATATATTTCGTTTCTCTATGAAAACAAGAAAAATTAATTTCCTATACTTGCAAGGATGAAGTTTTACATCTTATTGCATGTCAACAAGCTAAAAAACTCTTGGTATATGAACTTTAAATATTTTACTCCTTTCCTGGCTTTATTGCTCCTCGTTTTCGCCGGCCGGGTTAATGCTCAGCGTTACCTGGCCCCCGTCTTCGAATCGGTGAATGTGGCAAAAGATGCCCCCTATGGTGCCAATTATACGGTGCAGTATTATTCTACCGTCGGCAAACCGGTGCTCCAACCTTTAACCATGGACATATACGCTCCATCCGGAGATACCATCACTGAACGCCCTTTGGTATTGATATTTCACACCGGAAACTTTTTACCCCAAGGGCTTAATGGTGGTGTGACCGGAGTAAAGTCCGATTCCTCCGATGTGGAAATAGCCACACGTTTAGCCAAAATGGGATATATAGCAGCGTCATGCGACTATCGTCTGGGATGGAATCCTATTGCTGTCACACAGGAAGAACGAACCAATACCCTGATTAATGCCGCTTACCGCGGCGTACAGGATGCAAGAACTGCCATTCGATTTTTCCGTGCCAGTTATGAGCAAGGCAATCCATATGGCATTGACACCTCGAGAATTGTACTATGGGGAATCGGCACCGGTGGATACATTACCCTGGCAGCAGCTACGCTTGATAAATACACAGATGTTCTGATTCCAAAATTCATCGGATCGGATGTTACTGGAGATGGATTATCAGATCCAATGGTCATTGAACCGATCAATGGAGACATTTGGGGTACATCATACGGTTTATTGCCAAATGCAAGCGGTGGCTTGGACACCTTCTGCATCCCTAATTTCGAAGGGTACAGTAGCGATTTTGACCTTTGCGTCAATGTTGGTGGTGCTTTAGGTGACACGTCCTGGCTTGATGCCACCGATCCTCCAATGATCGGGGTTCAGGTGCCGACCGATCCTCTTGCTCCCTATAAAGAAAGAATATTGCTAGTGCCCACTCCTAAAGGTTATGAAAATGTCGTTGAGGTTCAGGGTGCTTACCTGGTTATTCAAAAGGCAAACGAACTTGGCAACAATCAGGCGATGATTGACGCCAATATAGATGACCCGATCACCCAGGTGATCAATACCAGAAATGATGGCCTGGAAGGGTTGTGCCCGCTGATAGGCCGTCTTCCTGAAGACAGTTCGCCCTGGAGCTGGTGGAGTGTGGAATATTGGTCGCAAGTGGCCAGTCCATTCTGTGGCACCATGGAACCGCCTGCTTGTAGTTTCCATACCGTGGGTTTGCAATCCAATCCGGATATGTCTCCGGCCAAAGGTCGCAGCTACATTGATACCATCATGGCCTATTATGCTCCACGGGCAGCAGCCGTCCTGGGACTGAATGCCACATCTTCGATCGATCTGATTTCCGGTCAGGATGTTCAGTTGCGCATCTCTCCGAATCCGGCAAGCGGTCGGCTTCGTATTCAGACCAGCTATGAAAAACCGATTCTGGATGCCGGAATTTACAACCTGGCCGGCATGGAAATTCACCGTAAAAGCGGACTGAATACCAATGATCTGGAATTTGACCGGGGCAACCTGCCGGCAGGCACTTACTTACTCCGTCTCCGGTTCCAGGCAGGGGTGGTAACACAAAAGATCGTCTTTGTAGATTGATACTTGTTCGAAGAATATAATAGATTCATTTCAGGGTTTCCTAATTTTGGGAAACCCTTTTTTTTGGTAAATAAACCATTGGATAATGAAAGCTAAATACATCCGACTCAGCCTATTCGGCATCTTAATCTCGTTTATCATCACCGCCTGCAGTAGCTCCAGGAAGAGCACTATGCCCGTAGTTTTTGACCCGGCTGGTAATTGGAACTATACGGTGTCCAATACCCCGATGGGTACCATTACCGGCACGCTGAATTTAATGAATGACGGAGTGCACTGGACAGCAAAAATGTCTTCATCTCTCGGTGTAATGCCGGTCGAAAACCTGGAAATTTCCGAGCGTATGATTAAGGCAAGGTTGACCTATGATGGTTCTCCAATCCGGTTGGAAGGCAATTTCGACACGGACCAAAGTCTTAAAGGGAGTATTCTGAGTGATTACGGATCTTTTCCTCTGACGGCAACAAAAGCCAATTAAATCGGAATTAACATCCGAATATTGACCCGCTATAAAAAAGAAACAGGCTTACCGGGTATCGGCAAGCCTGTTTCTTTTTTAGGCACCTTATCTGGCATCAAGCCATTTCGACTGGGTGCTCAATGGGCACTACCCATCCAAATTTATCCTCAATTAGGCCATGCCGGATTTGTTCAAGGGTTTGCTTTAGCTTGAACGACATATCCCAATTTGACTCATTAAAATGTATATCCAAAGCCCCATAGGTCAACAAACTGACCTGGGATGCGACGGCTGCCGTACCGGAACCAAATATCTCAATAAGATTCCCCTCCCGGTAAGCATCAGCGACTTCATCGATGGAAATCGGCCGCTCCTCAACCGCATAGCCCCAGTCGTTCAGAATATGAATGAAACTGTTTCTGGTGATTCCTTTCAAAATAGCGCCATCAGTCGCTGGTGTAACGATTTTATCTTTGAACACAAAGAACAGGTTCATCGTACCCACCTCCTGAATATACTTGAACTCATGGGCATCCATCCACATCACCTGATCATATCCTTTCTCACGTGCCAGCCGGGCAGGAAGCAAGGAAGCTGCATAGTTACCTGCTGTTTTGGCTTCTCCGGTACCGCCTGCAACAGCGCGTACAAAATGATCTTCCACGATGAGTTTCACCGGTTTGGAATAATAAGGTCCTACCGGCAAAGCAAGGATTAAAAATTTATAGGTCTGCGATGCGGCGACTCCGATGAATTCATCCGTAGCGAACATCAGCGGACGCAGGTAAAGGGAGCTCCCGGGTTCGGTAGGAATCCACTCCCGCTCCAAGGACACCAGCGCATCCAGCGCCTGAAGGAACAATTCTTCAGGGATATCCGGCATGGACATGCGCGCTCCTGATGCATTCATCCTTTTAGCATGCATTTCCGGCCTGAAAAGAACCGGGTGGCCTTCATGATCAGCAAACGCCTTCATCCCTTCAAAAATAGACTGTCCGTAATGAAGGGCTAGATTGGCCGGATGGATTGCTAGTGGCTCCACAGGCCGAATGTTTGGATTTGTCCACGCGCCGTCAATGTAATCCGCTTCAAACATGTGATCCGAAAACACCTTTCCGAACGGAATATTCTTAAAATCAACGCCAGGTAACCGTGAATCTTTGGTTTTATTTACCTTAATCTGATAGGCCATAGGGACTGTTTTGGTTAAATTTACAAATAATCACTTTACATTTCAATCCGTTATAATTACCGGTTATTTTAATATATAACTGGCTTCTTTGACAGCAGTCCAAAATAAAATTTTATGAATAATGCATTTTCGGTGCCAATTTATTCCCTTTCTGAATCCAATCCGGAATTAATTTCCTCACTGGGGGCAGGTAAAAAGGGATTGTTTGTCCTTATTTCAGACGTGGATTGGGCAAAATTTGATGCATTTATTGCAAAAATTCTCAAAGCAATTGACTTTGATATCGAAAAGGATGTGTGTATATTCCCTGTATCCGTTGGAAAAACACTAGCCTGGTCCGATCTGGATGGTTATCCTTCCTGGAGTCATCTTTGGATTGCCGGGGAAAAGTTGCTTTCAGTTAATATGGATATTCAGCCTTACCAATGGGTATCGATCCATCAAAAGCATATTATCTTTACCCATGCAATTGCACAAATTGAAAGCAACGCATCCTACAAAAAATTGCTTTGGGATGCTTTACGAATGATGTTTATAGAATGAAAGGCTAATGCGTTTAATATTTGCTACACATAATCCAAACAAAGTCCGAGAAATTCAGGCTATCGTACCCTCCTACATAAAAATTCAAAGTCTGGCTGAGTTAGACTATAATACGCCAATCATTGAATCCGGATACAATCTGGAGGAGAATGCCCTGATGAAAGCGAAAACTGTCTACGACCAATTCAAACGCGCCTGTTTCTCGGAAGACACAGGCTTGGAAATAGCTGCTTTACACGGTGCCCCAGGGGTGCATTCGGCCCGATATGCCGGGGAGAACGCCACGGATAAAGAGAATGTGCAAAAGGTCCTGGCTCAGTTGGGTGATGAGCCCAATCGCAAAGCCCGGTTCCGGACCATCCTGGCCCTGGTCATGTCGCCTGAAGAAATTTACATGTTCGAAGGATTATGTATTGGCAATATTCTTATGGGCCCGCAGGGCGTACATGGTTTCGGTTATGATCCGATCTTCCAGCCAAATGGATACGAAAAGACCTTCGGAGAAATGACTTCATCCGAGAAACAGGCGATTAGCCACCGGACCCATGCATTTGAAAAAATGAACTCGTTCTTGGTCAGATATAGAAGTCCAAGATAACCAGGGTTCCAAAGACGACACTTGCTATCCCGTTAAAAGTAAAAAAAGCAAGATTCACTTTTGCCAGACCATATTTATTGATAATGCGGTGTTGGTAGATCAGCATAAAAATAAACAGACAGACGCCAAACCAGAATAAGAGAAAAAGGGATGGATAAACCCGCACCATAAAATATCCGGTGATCATCAAAATTGTGCCGGAAAGCAGATGAATGATCCGAGCGTATCCAAGTGCTCTGTCTTTTCCTAACCAAGCAGGAATCGATTTGAGATGAAGTGATTTATCGATCTCTTCATCTTGCAATGCATAAATTATGTCAAAGCCCGATACCCAGAGGAGAACAACCATACCCAGCAAAATAGGCCAAGCGGCAAAATGTCCTGTTACAGCGAGGTACGCGCCAACGGGTGCAAGTCCCAGCCCAGCACCTAGGACAAAATGCGAAAGCGGCGTGATCCGCTTCATATAGCTATAACCCAAAATAACGGCCAGGGCTACGGGTGAAAGGATAAAACACCAGGTATTGATGAAATAGGTGGCGGTAATAAACAGTGTTACATTAAGAGCAATGAACCAACCTACTGACTTTCTGGACAAAATACCCGAAGGTAACTCCCGATTGCTGGTCCGTGGGTTCTTGGCGTCAAATTCCTGGTCGGCCCACCGGTTAAAAGCCATGGCAGAATTTCGCGCCGTGACCATGCAGATCAATACCAAGGCCAATAATTTCCATGGAAAACCGCCGGATACATCCTGAAAGCCCAGGAAAAACCCAACCAATGCAAATGGAAGTGCAAATACCGTATGGCTAATCTTTACCAGGGAGAAAAAGTTCCGGACCACTATTGCTTCGTTTACCTAAACGAACATATAAAAAAAGCCCGTGGTTGTAACAACCACGGGCTTTTTCTTTTAATGTTATATGGTATTATCCTTCTTTTTTAACCACTTCACCTTTCAGGGTGACTTTGGTCTGTGCCGGGTTGGTGTTAGCCGTAATTGTAACCGGCTTGCTTTGTGTACCAGATTTGCCGCGGCTGTTGAATTCTACTGAGATCTCACCCGTCTCACCTGGAGCAACCGGATCAGTTGGCTTCTTGGGAACGGTGCAACCACAAGTTGAACGAGCATCAGTGACGATCAAAGGCTCGGAACCGGTATTCTTGAATTTGAATACGTGGGTTACCACTTCACCTTCTTGAACAGTTCCGAAATCAAACTCATCTTCCATCCATTGAATGTTGGTCGTAGGACCAGCAGGAATAGCAGGAGTGGAAGGCGTAGTCACTGGAGTTGCCTCCCCTGCAGCAGCAGTTCCCGGAGTACTTTCCAATGCCTCACGAGCCTGATCACGAGCTTCTGAAGAGCTGTCACTCTTGCAGGCTACCATGAATAGACCAAAAGCTAAAAAAAGAATTGATGCAAAACTTTTCATTGTCTAGGGTTTTAGATTTTCACGTTACAAAAATAGAACTTATCAGATATTGTGAAAGAATTACATATGAAATGTCTTCTAACCAACGATTGTAGTACAAAGTTAATGCCTGATGCCCTTATTCAACGTTAACCGTTGAGCAAGAATTGTTAATAAGGAGTTAACAATTAATATTTTAATTATATTCACGCTTCCTGAAATGAGAAAAGGTCCCTAGAACTTTATCTAGAAACCTTTCCATTCCGGATATGAGAGCTAAAAGAAATTGTCTAATTGTTGATCACCAGGTCGGCATGCACTCGTTGCCGTTAACTGTCCTCACTTACATTGTACCCACTGCATCTCCAGGTTTGCTTTCACGATACGATACACATTGGTGATCAAAATGAAAATTTTGTTATTCAATTCCTGACCAAAGCCTGGCATGAAGCTAAAGCTTTTATCGCCTTTAAATCCCTCGCGAAGATTGGCATGATGAAATCCCAAAACCGGATAGCTGATAGCCAAGGGCTCTGCTTTCATCGGGGTCTTAGTTTTTGATTTCATGGTCTGCAATTGATAAGGTTTTCTTCTATTTAATTTGCACCTCGAATCTTTCCAATACAGGATAAAACCGTTATATTTACATATTCTCTGAGTAATGCGGTTTTTCCGATTTCATGATTCGAAGGAGACTCAGCGTTTTACGAAACCTGCCTGCGTCTCCTTCTTTCTTTTCAGGCTATGTATTCGAAGTTGATAATTCAAGTTTGTAATCGCCTTCTTCATTCTGCCACCGTTCCTGCATCAGCGATTTCATACCACGAATCTAAAGCGTAATTCCACTTCCAAAAAATCATTTACCATCGTCTTTGTTATGGCCAAGCCACTGGTTTTTGACTTAATGATTTGATTTACTGCACATTGTATTCATACAGATTGTGGCCTTACAAGTCCGCTTATGCGAACTGACTCACCTACTTCTGATGGATATAACTTAAGAATTTTTCCACGGGCAGGGCATTCAGGCATTCATAATGGCTTAGCCCTCCTTTCCTGGCTGCCATGATCCCGTAATCCAGATCGGAATAGCCCCGGACATTGTGCGCGTCAGGGTTGATTGAGATCAACACGCCCTTATCACGGGCATAGGGTATAAATGACCAATCCAGATCCAGGCGGAATGGGTTGGCGTTCAGCTCTATGGATACCTGGTTTGCAGCACATGCATCTATCAGCTTGGTATGATTCACCGGATAGCCCGACCTGGACAGTAGGAGCCTGCCGGTTGGATGACCGAGGATGTGCACCGAAGGATGTTCAATTGCACGGATCAATCGCTGGGTTGCCCGGTCTTCATCCATTTTTAACTGTGCATGAACTGAAGCGATAACGACGTCAAATTGTGCCATAACCTCATCGGAATAATCCATGCTCCCATCGACCAGGATATCGCATTCTATGCCCTTTAATACAACCAGAGAATTTGTATTGTTCCAACGATCGATGGCTTGCCACTGTTCCTCCAGACGCTCTATGGTAAGCCCATTGGCATACACGGCACTTTTACTGTGATCCGTGACCACAAGGTATTCGAATCCTCCATCAGCAGCAGCTTTTGCCATTTCTTCGAGGGTATTAATGCCATCGCTGAAGGTGGTATGTAAATGGATCATCCCACGGATGTGCTGCTTGTCAATGATTGTCTCAGGATCAAATTTCAATGCCGAAGATTCATCGAGATCCCGGCATTCAGGAGGTAAAAACGGAAGTCCTGCAGCATCGAATAAAGCGTCCTCTGAATCCCAGGTCCCGGACGGCATACTCCTGTGTTGCCAAATCGATCCTCCCGTTGTTCGAACCAGTTCGGTGATCCAGATATCCAGTGTTGTTTGAATAAATTTTACCGGATATATTTCGTCGTAAAGTGCATCCAGTACTCCCTTGGACTCACTCCACTTATTAAATAGCGTATCGGCTTGCTCTCTCAGTGCTTCGAAATCATCCGGGCTGCACATGAAACTTATTCCGGACAACACAGGCATTCTTCGGCGGTAATCACCCGTAAAAACAAACTGGCCTCCAGGTATGGCGGATTTTAAATTTGCTTCCAGGCGTTTTGCGACAACATCAAAAGTTGCCAGCCTGAATAATCCTTTGGCTTCCTGAAAATAGATAAGCTTGGCCAAGATATCCTCCTGGGTTTTCACGCCAAAACCAGGCAATTCAAGCAACCTGTTTTCCAGAATGGCATACCGGAGTTCGCCTACAGACTCTATTTCTAACTGGTCGTATAACGTCCTTATCTTTTTGGGTCCCAAGCCCCTTATGGTCAGCATTTCACGGATCCCAGCAGGTGTTTGGTCTTCATATTTACGAAGGGTCCGCATCTCACCTGTATCTTCCAATTCCCGGATTTTAGCTGCAACGGCTTCTCCGATGCCTTTGATGTTCTTCAATGCTTCCAGAGAAAGGCTCCCTACCTCTTCGTTCAACTTACGCAGCGTCGCGTATACATTCTGATAAGTTCGAATCTTGAATGGATTCTCTCCGTGGAATTCCATGAGCTGGGCAAGCTCCTGGAATTTATTGCCAATTTCTTTATTGGTCATGCTTGATCATTTCCAGGAAAGAGGCAATAACCGTCTGATACAGCTGGGTGCTGTCTGAAGCGAAATAAGCATCTGGATTATGGGATGAATGAAAGACGAAAGGCGAATTGCCTTCTCCTCCATAACAGGTTATTTGCAGAGGCTCTAATTGCGAATTGGTGTTGATATCCAGTGTATACACCGGTGTTTTGCCCTGAGGACTAAAATGATCATCAAACGTTGTGCCGTTGAGGAAACGCAGTCCGGACAAATAACCTGCAACAGTGGCTGAATCCAGAGGCATATTATCATCCATCCATTTGCCATCGGCACTTTTAGCAATATTCTTCGTTACCCCATCCTGTCCGCTTATTAAACTCAGGTTCTTCACGTCAGCAGGCGTCAGGGTAGCCAGGGATTTATCCCTGAAGGAATCAAAATCCCGTGTAAAGTTCATACTCAAGAATCCGTCTATGGCGTGAACATCATCTTGTCCGGCTTTACGGATATAGGAGGTGCCTGAACGTGTAGCCTGATTGAAGGCAAACCGTCCAATCATCAGATCAGCCAGTGTTTTACCACTGTGGGAAGCAACGACATGAGTACCATTGGTGTCCGTTACTTCATAATCTACCCATTTATCCGGAGAAGAAGTTATGATTCGCTGGGACTGAATGGAAATAAGATTACTTAACACACCCTGAGCCATGGTTTTCAGAGCCGGTGCTTGCTTCCCGGCCCCATCGCTTACCACCCAGGATCCTCCATCGCGAGTTAGAATTACTGTTCCATGTGGCCCTGTCATAGCTATCTTGTCCACATTTGCCGTATCGACTGAAACCAAATTCGAATCAAAATTGCTTTCTCCCTTGCCGGATAGCAACCTTCCGATCAGAAACACAGCTACCAGAGCAACCAGAATTATCGCTAACTTTTTATTATCCATGACTAAAGATTTGGGTGATTATCCAAAATTCTCCTGCATCCGCTTAACCCGTAAGGCTCTTTGCCGTTGAGAACGGATAAAACCATAAATGATGATCAATAAAATAGGGAGAAGGAAATTCATCCATTTTAATAACGTACGGGTACTATCATCCAGATCTTTTATCGGCCTCGTAACGACCGCCTTCGTCCGTAAACTTACTAAACCAGTATCATCGCATAGATAATCCACCGTATTAGACAACAAAGACACGTTATCCTGCATGGTACCCCGCTGGCCACTGACAGCAAAGTCGCCATCCGTATAGACAACAAGCCGGGAAGATATTCCATTTTTCAAATACTGAACCATGGCTCCCACTGTCAATTGGTGCATGGGAAAATCGCTGTCTTGCCAGGTCCGGTTAACGTCGAAATAAACCGGTGTACGTTCTATACCGGAACGCTCCGAGGTCTCCAGGATGGATGTAAACTTACCTGAGCTATCCACAGAAGACCGGATTGGACTGGCAAACTGCAGCATGACCTGTTCAAGGCCTTCCGTGATTTGATTACCGTTAAACGATTGAATCAGGGGCAGATAGGGGAATTTCACCGGAGTATTGATGACCATGAAACCCTGGTTTTGCTGCACGGTCACTGTTCCACAGTTCGCATCCACAGCAAATGCCGGTTCAACCTGAATTCCCTGGGTCTGCAACCATGCGGTAATATCCTGATTGGTCTGATCACCCTGCGCTGTCTGGAAATTTCCTTCAACGGCATCGTAAGCAAGGATCAACTGTCCTCCATGATCCAGATAATCCGAAAGCATGGCAAAACGCTGGGGAGGAATGCTGTCCATTGGCTTGATCCAGAGTACTGCACGGTATCTCGGAGCAATTTCAGTTACCGATGTCAGGTTAATTGTTTCGATGCTGTACTGAACAGACAGGGATTGATATAGCTGGCTCAATTGCTGCAACTCGGGTTCGCCATCGCCCTGAATAATGCCAACGAAAGGCTTATCCGAAACGGTCATTCGTTTAATGTTCGTCGTCAGATCGTATTCCATGGAGGAGCCCGGTTGAATAAAAGGCAATATCTCTTCCTGTTCTCCGTATTTGATAACTGCGGCAAGGAAAGCTTTTTGTTGCTTTGACTGATCTTTCTCGCGAACGGAAATCATGATGGGCTGAATACCCTGCTGGGCTAACTTGCCTTCCAGGTCTGGATCCGAAGCGGGATCGATGAATTCATAGTTCAATTTCCCTTTGGATCGCGTAGCATACTCCGCCAGCATCTCTTTAAAATCCTGTTTGGTTTTCAGGATGTCGGCGGGCAAATCCTTGGAAAAATAAGCCGTTACCGTCACGGGATCCTGCAGGCTTTTTAATACGTTCTTAGTAGCGGAACTAAGGGTATATTGACGATCCTTGGTGATATCGAATCGCAGAAAATACCGATTGCTCAAAATGTTGATCATGATCAGTATTCCAGCGATCAACAGAGCGGATAAGGTCACATTTTTCTTCATGGTCCAGAAATTTGAGCTTAACGGTTTTTGATCGACAGTTCAGCGAAAAAGATTCCGATTGCGCTGATGGAAAAGAAATAGATCAAGTCCTTTGAATCAAGCACACCGCGTTTGATGGAATCAAAGTGGTTGTTGATGCTAAGCGTATTGAACAATTCACCCAAAAAACCAGTAGTTCCATTGGAAAGCATATCGAAAATGAATTGGAAACAGATGCCGATCACCAGTGCCAGGATAAAAGCTACAATCTGATTATTGGTGATGGAACTTGCAAACAGGCCTATCCCGATGTACGCTGAACTCAGGAATACCAACCCCAGGTAACCGCTTAGCGTAGCTCCGTGATCAATATTCCCCAATCTGCTGACGGTCAGATAATAGGGTATGGTGAATAAGAGGGCAATGATAACCAGTAACAAACACCCGAGGTATTTGCCCAGGACTACTTGCCGGTCCGAGACATCTTTCGTAAGTAATAATTCGATGGTACCTGTTTTTTTCTCCTCGGCAAGCATCCGCATGGTAATCGCCGGAATAAAGAAGAACAAAGTCCATTTGGCTGTTTCGAAAAAGGCGAGAAGATCGGCCTGTTTTCTAAAAAACACATCGGAACCTTGCAGCCAGGTGAAAAATCCGGTGAATCCAAGGAAGGCAACCAGGATGAGGTAGGCAACCAATGAATCAAAAAAAGAGCTGAGTTCGCGTTTTGCGATGATCCAAACTTTATCCATAAGGGCTCTTGGTTTAGGATTAGTTCATGGTTAAGTCACGGAAAATATCTTCCAATTTGGTCTCTAGAGGGGTCAATTCCAGCATGGTCCAGCCCTGTTTGACACATAAGTCGAATATGGCTTCATTCGCATCCTGGGCACTTTCTATCAAAAAACGCCCCTGCGATTTATCCTCCAGGTTCACCTTACGGACCATAGACAATCCCTGCAAGGCCTGGAATGCCGTGTCTACGGGAGCACCTTTAATCCTTGTTCTGGTGATGTAATTACCCTGAGCCTGAGACCTTAGGGTATTTGCAGTTCCATCGGCAACAATTTTACCGCGGTTAATGATCAAAATCCGGTCACAGGTTGCTTCCACTTCCGGCAATATGTGCGTGGATAAGATCACGGTCTTTTCTTTGCCCAGGTGCCTGATGAGATCCCGGATTTCTACAATCTGGTTAGGATCAAGTCCGGTCGTCGGTTCATCAAGGATCAAAATTTCCGGATCATGGATCATGGCTTGCGCCAGACCTACCCGCTGACGAAAACCTTTCGAGAGTTCACCAATATTCTTGTGCTTCTCGATATTCAGACCGCAAACCTTAATCATTTGCCGCACCCGTTCATTGATTTTGTCTTTCGGAACGTCCTGCAACGCCGCACAATATGCCAGATAATCGTAGACAGGCATCTCATGGTATAGCGGATTGTGTTCCGGCAAGTACCCGATGAATCTTTTCAGGTTTTGATCTTTTACGGACTGTCCTCCCAATCGTATATCTCCTTCATCCAGCGACAGGTACTGGGTGATCATTTTCATGGTTGTGGTTTTTCCTGCTCCGTTAGGGCCTAGAAAACCAAGGATTTCACCTGTCTTTACCGAGAAGGATATGGAGTCAACCGCTTTTTGCGGGCCATAGAATTTGGTCAAACCTTCTATTTGAATATCCATTATTTCCGGAATTTCTAAATTGACAATGAATTCTGGATCAGGTCACACTAAATGACCGGGGCCGCAAAATTAGGAAACTGCTTAGAGTCAACCAATTGAAAGATTAAAAAATGGATCATTCGTGATTATTACCTGAAACCTGTAATTTCGCGTGGTAAAAATCATATGATCTATGAAAACCAAGGTAATCAGCCTACTCGCCATCGGATTATTTCTAGCCTGCAACCAGCCAAAGCAGGGCCCCAACATGATTGTAGAGGGTTACGAAGTATATGCCGTTCCTAATACCAACATTCAGCGTGTCGTAAAAAAACACGATACGGGAAAAGTTATTGAAACAGGTTATTTGGAAGCGGGCAAAAGACATGGCCTTTGGATTACCTTTAACGAGCGCGACGGCCGTATTACCTCAATGACAAGCTACATCAACGGATTGAAAGATGGCCCTTACTTAAAATTCAACAACAGCGAACAGATCGACCTGAAAGCCAATTACGAACAGGACGAATTGAATGGCCCATACTGGGAGTACCAATATGGTCGCATTCTGAAGGAAGCCAATTACGATCATGGTAAACTGGAAGGTGTTTATAAAGAATACTACAACAATGGCAAGGTTTTGAAAGAAATCGAGTTTAGTAAAGGCTTACAAAATGGCTATTACCGGTATTACGATGAAAATGGTAATGTCACGGTGGAATACGAATACAAGGACGGCGAGAAGATCAGCGGCGGCATAAAAAAATAACCGGTGCGGCCACTGAAAGTACACCTGAGTTCGTACCATGGTTATCTCCAAACCCGAAAACAAGATCAGAAAACCACGATTTGGGATCCGGTCCGGCGAAAGTTTGTCGCATTGACCCCTGAGGAGTGGGTACGCCAGTTGCTGATTCAATATTTAATCCAGACGTGCTCGGTTAGCCGTAACCGTATTGCCGTCGAAAAGCAGTTCAAATTATATGGACAGACCCGACGTTTTGACCTGATGCTGCTGGATGATGCACTCAAACCCTGGCTGATTGCAGAGTGCAAAGAACCAGAGACGGTATTGAACCAGTCGGTATTCGATCAGGTCTTCTCATACAATTTACATTTCCAGGTTCCTTATTGTCTGGTCACCAATGGCCAGCATGCCTATCTGCTCCGCCTCGGTGCAAAGAAGGAGGATTCAGCACAGGAATACGACTTCATACAGGACTTTCCGGTGCACTCTGATTAGATTATTAAAACAATCAGAAATTCGGTTTATTTGCTTTGAATAAGCCTTAACGAATGACAAAGCGAGAACGAATTTTGGTGACGGGAGCATCCGGCCAGATTGGAACGGTACTGGTCCAGGAACTGCGCAGTATTTACGGCATTGACCAGGTGATCGAATCCGATATCAAACACCCTGGGAATAGTGACGGACCATTCGTTGGGTTGGATATATTAAATGCCCAGCGGCTGGGTGAAATAGTAGATGATTTTGAAATAACCCAGATTTACCACCTGGCAGCCATATTATCCGCCAGTGGAGAATGGAATCCCATGAAGACATGGAATGTAAATCTTAACGGATACCTTTCCATTCTGGAGCTGGCTAAAGAAAAGCGCATCGATAAGATCTTCTATCCATCAACGATTGCAGTATTCGGCAAGACGACTCCTCGTCAAAACACCCCGCAACACACGGCGATGCTGCCGGAAACCATCTATGGGATTTCAAAACAAAGTGGGGAACTACTCAGTAATTATTACAATCAGAAGTATGGCGTGGATGTGCGCTCACTGCGTTATCCGGGCATTATCGGGTATCAGTCTATCCCCTCCGGCGGAACCACGGACTACGCGGTTGAAATATTCCACTATGCGCTGAAAGAACAGAAATATACCTGCTTCCTGGCAGCCGACACGACGCTGCCGATGATTTACATGCCTGATGCAATTCGTGCCACCATTGAACTCATGGAAGCGCCAAGTGATTCCATCCAGGTTCGAACCAGTTATAATTTATCGGGTGTCAGCTTTTCTCCGGAAGAAATAGCCGCTGAGATTACCAAACACATCCCGGAATTCACCATCGATTATGAGCCGGACTTCCGGCAAAAGATCGCTGAATCCTGGACAGCAACCATTGATGATACCATGGCAAGGGAACAATGGAAATGGAAAGAAGAGTATGACCTGGCCAGAATTACCGAAGATATGTTGGTTCATCTGCGAGGTATCTTATAAATCATAAACTTACAAACCATGTTCAAACACATAGCACCTTCAATACAAGCCGAAATGCAGGATCTGCGTGATCAGGGTCTCTACAAAGAAGAACGGATCATCATAACACCACAGGGCGCCTCCATTAAAACCAATTCCAATAAAGCCGTCCTGAATTTCTGTGCCAATAATTACCTGGGCTTATCCTCACATCCTGAAGTACTGAAAGCAGCCAAGGAAGCCATTGATACCCACGGATTCGGGATGTCTTCGGTCCGGTTTATCTGTGGCACTCAGGATCTGCATAAACAGCTTGAGGCTAAGACCGCTGAATTTTTAGGGATGGAAGACACCATTCTTTATGCTGCTGCCTTCGATGCTAATGGTGGCCTGTTCGAGCCTCTCCTCAACGATGAGGATGCAATCATCTCCGATCAGCTCAACCATGCCTCCATCATCGATGGTATCCGGCTGTGTAAGGCAAAACGCTACCGCTACCTCAATAACGACATGAATGACCTGGAAGACAAGCTGAAAGAAGCCCGCAAGGATGGAGCTCGTCGCATACTGATTTCTTCCGATGGGGTATTTTCAATGGATGGAATAATTGCCCAGGTGGACAAAATCTGTGACCTGGCAGACCGGTACGAAGCGATGGTTATGATCGACGAGTGCCATGCCACCGGGTTTATCGGCAAACGTGGCAGAGGAACGCATGAATATCGGCAGACGATGGACCGGGTAGACATCATTACCGGCACTTATGGCAAAGCGCTGGGTGGAGCCAGTGGAGGATTTACCTCGGCGCGTCGTGAGATTGTCGAATTGCTCCGGCAGCGTTCCCGCCCCTACTTATTTTCCAATACGGTAGCTCCTGCTATTGTTGGTGCTTCCATTAAGGTCCTGGACATGTTGACCGCATCAACCGTACTTCGCGACAAACTGGAATGGAATACCCAATATTTCCGGAAAGGAATGACCGAAGCAGGTTTTGAAATCATTCCGGGCGAACATCCCATTGTTCCGATTATGCTCTACGAAGCGCCATTGGCCCAACAATTTGCCGCCGACTTGCTGGATGAAGGCATTTATGTGATCGGATTCTTTTATCCGGTCGTGCCAAAAGGCAAAGCACGCATCCGTACACAAATTTCAGCAGGCCATGAAAAGGAGCACCTGGACCATGCCATTGAAGCGTTTACCAAAGTAGGGAAAAAGTTGGGCGTCATCGGTTAAATACCGATGTCCAATCCGTATGCTTATCCGCTTCCCTCAGTGCTTCGTATCGGAAGCAGGTCGTCAGGTGATCCTGTACCAGCCCCACCGCTTGCATAAAAGCATAGCAGATTGTTGATCCGACGAACTTAAACCCGTCTTTCCGCAACGATTTGCTCATGGCATCGGATTCGGGAGTAAATGCAGGAACATCTGATTTGTCGGCAAAAGCATTCCATTTGGGGTGGTAATCGACAAACTTCCACAAATAGGTAGAAAAGTCAATACCCCGGTCCCTTAACTCCAGATAAGCTCTGGCGTTGGTGACTGCAGCTTCAATTTTTAAGCGATTCCGGACTATGCCCGGGTTCTCTAACAACCAGGCAATTTTTTTTGCATCATAATGAGCCATTTTTTCAGGGTCCAAACCATCAAAAGCGATGTAGTAGGACGGCCTTTTTTTCAGGATAGTAATCCAGCTAAGACCTGCCTGCGCCCCATCCAAAATTAATTTAGCAAATAACTCTTTCGGGTCGGTGACAGGCACGCCCCAATCTTCATCGTGATACCGAATGTATTCCGGATCATTTCCTGGCCAGCTACAACGTTGCATCGATCGTATTTTTCGACATGAAAATAAGGATTTTAGATACCTTTATCCTAGTGCTTAAAAAAGCGTTTGGCCCAGTATGATTACCGGTTTGGGATTCTTGGCGCGCTTGATTTCGAGTTTGAAAGTATGGTCCGTTCCAATTTAATATATACGTTAAATACCTTTACACGTATTCCGGCAGGTTTACTGGTGATAATACTTATTTGCCGGGCTTCCCTGCTGTACGGTGAAGAAAAAGCTCCGTTGACGCTTGTTCACTTTGACCAGCCGATTGTACTGGACGGAAAGCTAAACGAGCCGCTTTGGGATCTCGTTGAACCTGTTGATTTGGTCACCCAGTTACCAACATACGGATCGCCTCCTTCAGAGCGTACAGAAATATTACTCGCCTACGATGATAATTATTTGTACATGGGTGGAAAGCTCTATGATAGCCACCCGGAGCAAATAGCTGCAAATTCAAAAAAGAGGGATGCTTTTGTCGGAAACACCGATTGGTTTGGATTGGTATTGGACTCCTACAATGACAAACAAAATGCACTTGCTTTTTTCACCAATCCCAATGGCCTGCGATTTGATGCCAATGTACTCAACGACGCCATTGGACAACTTCCGATTAACATCAGCTGGAATGCCGTTTGGGATGTTGCCGTAGACATTAATGAAGAAGGATGGTTTGTGGAGATGCGCGTTCCTTTTTCATCAATTCCATTCCAGGTGAAGGGTAATGAGATCGTGATGGGATTGATTTGCTCGCGCTACATTGCCCGGAAGAATGAAAACATGATCTTTCCTGCGATCAACAACGATTATGGCGAGTGGAGTGCGTGGAAACCTTCGCTGGCCCAGGAAGTCAAAATGGTTGGCGTCAAACCCAAAAAGCCATTCTACATTGCCCCTTATGTGACAGGAGGATTGCATACCACACAGGCTATGAACTCCAGTCACACCGGCTATGATTCCAAAACAACCCCTACTTACGATGCCGGATTGGATGTCCGGGTGGGATTGACTTCCAACTTAAATCTTGATTTGACCTTGAATACCGATTTTGCGCAGGTAGAAGCCGATGATGAGCAGGTAAATCTGACCCGGTTCAGTCTTTTCTTTCCGGAAAAGCGACAGTTTTTTCAGGAACGATCGGGTATATTCAACTATAATTTCGGGCCGGAGGATTATTTATTTTACAGCCGCCGCATTGGTCTTTATGAAGAAGATCCAGTGCGTATATTAGGAGGGGCCCGGATCGTCGGAAGGATTGGAAACCTGGATGTGGGTGCTTTAAGCATGCAGACGGCGGCAGTGGATTCTCTTGGACTTCCGTCTCTGAATCACTCGGTCGTCAGGCTTTCCAAACGCATCATCAACAGTCAGTCCGACGTAGGCTTTTTGGTCACTAACCAAACCGACTTCAAGGGCAATTTCAATACAACCTACGGACTGGATTCCAGGTTATTGGTTACCAAACTGGACTTCATCAATCTTCGCTGGGCACAAACCCTCAAGCCAGAACTAAAAAATAATCCATTCAACAAGGAAGCTGGAAAGTTTTGGGTCAGTATGTCCAGGCAGAACATCACCGGATTTTCATATGGGGTCAGTTACTCCTATGCAGGAACAGATTTTGATCCGGTCCTGGGCTTCCAGGGCAGAGATGCCTACAACCGCTATGGGCAGCGCACGAGCTATGGTTGGAATGCACCGGAATCGTCCAGATTGCTGCGATACGGTTTTATCTACCGTGGGGTCACCTATTGGAACCGGCTGTATAACCTGATCATGGATTCACATGCCAGCAAACTGGGCTGGCAATATGTAACCAAAAAAGGTAGCTCGGGTGAGTTAACCTTAAATTATTACCGGGAAAAGTTTTTTGAACCGTATGAATTCAGCGATAACGTAACCATCCCGGTGGGCACTTACCCGTTTATGAATGGGAGCCTGATGTTTATCACTAGCCCCGGGAAACCTTATTTCATCGTCAGCACCATTACTGCCGGTCAGTTTTACAATGGTAAAATCCAAAGCATTGAATTTATGCCCACATTTAATCTTTCTTCTTCTTTGGAACTGGGTGGAGCCTATGTCTTCAATCATCTGAATGTAGCGGATACCAAAGACATCATCCATGTTATCCGGGTGAAAGCGCTTTATATGTTTGATACAAAGCTTTCCTTATCGTCTTTGATTCAGTACAACAGCACCGAAAACTCCATCCTGGCAAACATCCGGTTGCGATACAATCCCCGGGAAGGAACTGATTTGTATTTGGTTTATAATGACGATATCAACACGGACCGCTATGCGTTTGAGCCCATCCTTCCGGTCCATAACGAACACCTCCTTATCCTCAAATACACGTATACGTTTCGCATTTGATTCAGGCGCGGGATAAGTCAAGATGGCTCTGACTTTCTTAAGAAATAATTAACGGAGGTTAAATTTACTTTGTCATGCAACTTCGGCGCCCTGTTTTCCGTCATTGTATTATAACTGCATGAAAAACGCCTCACCCACGGATTAGCAAGAAGTTTTATTGATCTATTTTTTAATTACGCTAAACCTGACTTGTTATGAAGACTGTTTTTTCATTTGCATTCGTATGCCTGCTCGCTATTACCTCCGCAATTGCTAACCCAAGCTTACCGAAAGACAAGGTCAAACGTTCATCCAATGAATCTTTGAGCAAGGAAATCAGAGACTTTTTAGGAGAACCTAATCTGCAACGGATGGGTATTGAAGATGTGACCGTAAAGGTTCAATTTGTTATCAATTCCAATCGCGAAGTAAGGGTCATTGAGATCCACACTGAAAATGAAGCTTTGAAGCAATACATCGAGACCCGGCTGGATAACCAGAAGGTAAAAACGCAAGACATCGAAATCCAGGAAAACTATTTCATTCCCCTTAAATTCCAGGAAGGAGCTGAGTCCTGATCCTTTCGATAAAGACATTTGTGGCATCATACCTTTCTTAGTTGATTCGGGAACTTATGCAATTATGGGTAGGTTCTTCGAATCAACTTCTTTATTTTGAGTAGAATTGTCCAAGTTATGATGCATTCTTTTCACCTCGTTTGGCTTATCCTCCTGTTTTTCACCAATGGTATTTCCCAAAAACAAAATTTTTTTCAGGCTATAAGCTCTAATAATGTAACCTCACTGAACATTTCTTTTGATGCTGCCGCACTCATCGATCAAAAGTTTGTAGATACCACCGTGCGGGGTTCCATTCAATGGGAAGATCTCGATGGCAACAGTCACCTGGTCCGTACTAAATTTACCCTGCGAGGAAAATACCGGCGTAGGATCTGCTCATTCCCGCCCATTAAAATGGATTTCGATAAGGATGATCTGCAAGATATGGGACTTAAAAAACACGATGAGTACAAGTTAGTTACCCATTGCTCCGATCATCCCGAACAAGAAACTTACGTTCGTAAAGAATACCTGGCCTACCAGATTCAACGTATCCTCCTCCCCTATGCTTATCAGGTGCATTACCTGACGGCCAACTACATTGATGTAAATTCCGGGAGTACCATCAGCGGGCCGGCATTTATCATAGAAAATGACAAAGACCTGGAAGACCGGCTGGATGTCAAGGAACTGCCTGGATTTAACGACAGTTTGCAAGTCGACTCGCTTGCCCTGAAGTCCAATGCCCTCTTTCAAATGTTGATTGCCAATGATGATTATGATTTGTACTCAGGACGGAATTGCAAAGCTTTTTCAAAAGAAGACCAGGTGATACCGGTGAGCTACGATTTTGACTTTGCCGGATTTGTTAATGCCGAGTACGCCCGTGTCAACCCCAATGTTCCGCTTCACCGGATTCAGGACCATATTTACCTGGGACCGGCCTTCACCAAAGAAGAATGGAAGTCGATCACCAAGGAGTGGCTGGGAAAACTGGACAACATCAATGAATTATTTGAAAAAGAAGAGATCTTACCCAAGAAGGAAGTCAATGACCTGCGAAAATATGTCCGGACTTTTTTCCGCTATTTGAAACAATCACCACCACTGAAAACGAACGATGTTTACTTCTTTGATAATTGAGGCGGATCGTCCACTTTGATCATAACTCTTAAAGCCCGCAGCCCCTCGACATCCTGCAATTTCTCGATTTCAAAGTGTTCGACAGCAGGTTCCAGATAATGGTTTTTTATCAGGTAATTAAAGTACTCCTGGTATTCCTGCCGTTGACTTTCGTGCATATAGACCACCGACAGGTGTCCTGCTTTCCGCAATCGATCCTGAGAGCCTTTTATAACCGCTTTATCCACCCGTTTTTTAATAATCTCAAAATCCATGTTGTACACGCCGTCAACATCAAATTTTTTCTCATCGGTCCGAAATCGGATATCAATGGCCGATGGATAGGCAAGTACCATTTGAGCCGTATCCATCGGACAGGATAAAGATGTCTGAATTTTTGCAATCTCCCGGCCAATTCGACATAAAGTGGTCAGTTGCCAGAGACGCAGGTTTTTCAAATGAACATCGGTAAACGTAGCATCCCGCATAATGGATTGACCCACATAAATGTTGAATTCATATCCATCGGTCTTTATCTTCTCGAAATAATGCGGTATCATTTTTTGCGCACGATCATCCTCTTCTTCCAGGATATGCTCGATGGTATTGTTAATCGTCCGTAAGCTCTCCTCGTAATCGCGCCGCTGTCTGTAGACAATTCCAAAGTGAGGATCCAGGTCATTAAAATATCCCTTAACCATTTCGGTTACCTGGGGATGATCGTGTTCAATTTGCTTGAGTATGGAATGGATATCCGAATGAATGAATTGATAAATACGTACTTCATCACTGGTAGATATTCCCTTGGACAAAGATTCGATCACATTATCAATCTCCCATTGGTAATGGGGCAACAGAGGCAAGTCCAGAAATACATTCGCCTCTTTTAATATTTTCTGGATGCGTTTCAGGTTATCGATGTAATCGGCACGAATAGCCTGATTGCGAAACGACGAGGAAGAAACGACATCAGACTGCCCATAGAGCGGGAAAACCTGCTTAAACCGGATAGGCTCTGCGCGTTTAAGCGGTACCAGCGGGTCTTCATCCAGATATTTATAGGCGGTTGAAATGAATTTCCATTCTACGCTGGGATGGATATGGGTGTAATTGGTCCTGATCAATGCCTGAACACGATTCGTAGTTTCTTCCCTGCTGCGCTCAACGGCAATCTCAAACAATGGAATCAGCTCCGAAATTTTCATGAGATTTAGCGCATTCAGACCATTTGGACGCGAAGATCCCAGTTCAAGAAATCCGATAATCTGGCCATGGTCATCATTCAGTGGAGCAATAACCAAACTACGTATACCATAATTGAGTAGTTCAACCTCGATGTCGGTAGGGTCATGATATTGCACCAGGTCTTCGATGACCATAATGGTATTCTTTCGACACAATCTCAGGTAAACTGAATTCTCGAATTCCGGGTCAAAAATTTCAAGCGGACTATCAATCAGAAAATTATGTTCAATCTTATAGCGGAAAGGGGCTTCTGAAGTCATCGGGTAATCGAAGGCCTTAACACCCAGGCGTAAATCAGGAACTCCGAAATAATTCCTTGCGATAAACTGCAGATCCTGAATACTTTGGGGATGAATGAGCGCATCGTTTTCAAGCAATTTATGCTTGATGCGCGAAAGGCTTTCTTCCTCCGTAACATCAATTAGATTGGCGAATACCAGTCCTTCAAACTCAAAATGAGTGGGAGGGACAATTTCCAGCCACGCCTGGGTATCGTAAATGTTTGACAGTAGGCGGTTAATCTGGTCCTGGCTGATTTCCTGTAAGGGTTTTAATTGTTTTATTTCCAGGAAGTCCCCATACAATTCCGACTTGTAATAGCGCTCCATACTCTTACCCTTGGGGCGCATTACAAAATTAAAGGGCGGATCAATGACGATGTTCTGGCCATAGAACTTGTTGAGAATAATCGCACAAGCCCTGGCAATCGACACAGCTTTCGTCAAAATGGGATTGGTGCCAAAACCAAAGCGTATCTCCCGGGCAAGGAGTAACTCACTTAGCCGGGGTGTAAAATAAAATCCCTTCAGCAAAAAGGGCGGAATGGCGAACCCCAACTGCTTATCCCGTAACACACTGGGAAATATCCCGGCCAGCAACAATTCTACCAGGTCATCATAACCATCCAATACCGAAAAATCTTCGATGGGCTTTTGCAGCTCCGGAGCCTCCTCCAGCATGCTCATGATCTCCTTAGCCAGGACGGCTTCGCCCCGGTCCTCACTACCCAGCTTGGTCCTCCAAAACTTGATCAGTGGCTCGAAGCTTAATTGAGTCTTAAATGGGAAGGTATATGGCCCAAACTTTTCTTCATTGATCAGTTGAGCTTTCTTACTGCTGTAATTATCTGACTGCGGTGTAATGATTTCCATGCGATATAAAACCGTTGTAGACGTAAATAACGTCCAATTACCTTCTGAACAGCTTGCTTTTTAGATGAAGTTAAGCAATTGATTGATCAGTTGTGATCACGGTTTAGGTTTATCACCTCCAAAAGCCATGTGATAACCGATCTTTTGTGGGGCATCATCATCGTAATCCTCCCAGTTAATGATCTCCTGCATAAATTCTTCAAGATGCCGGATAATAAATGGCTCTGTAATCTCTTCCGGCCGGTATATGGCTATGCTTTTGGGTGTTCTTGGTTCACCAAATCCTTCGATGTAAGGATAATGGATCAGTACCAATATTTTCCCATTAAAGAGTTGCTGATAAACCAAAGAGCCTTTCGATTTAATTAATGGCTTTTGCAATTTTTCATTGATCTTGGCTGCGATTCCGGATGCTTCTGTGCCAAGAGAAAACTGAACCAATCCGATGTTCGCTAACTCATCAATTTCAATGATTTCTCCTTCCAGGCCCGATTCCCGGTTTATGGTCTCCAACGTATTCCGCAACAACGGTTTCAGATTTTCTGTCCAGGCCTGCCGGTACAATTCAGTCTTTTCCAGAATGGTCTGGTATAACTTAACCTTAGCCATGAAGTTGATATGAGGATCCATAGGGTTGATTATTTTGCTAAAAACAGGTCAAATAGTTTCGTGTTAGCGGAGCGCATAATCCGGGAGTGATTGGGTTACGAATTGGACGGTATTACCGAATCGTTCTTCCAATAATATCAACTTGCCCTGAATGAGTTGATCTTCTGTAGCGGAATGGGTGTGACGGATGGTAATCAATAGGACATCTTTCGTTATTCTCACGGTATAATGCTTTTCCAATTCCTCCAGGAGGCCGGGAAGATGCCGGGGTCGGTCCTGTGTCACCAGGGTTAAAGTAATGGCCGTGTTCCGGATCACATTCATTTTAAAGCCATGTTTTGCCACAATATTGAAAGCATCAACCAGATGTTGCGCTTCCATAAAAGCATAATCCGGTGTGGACAACTGGATGAGGAGTTGATCCTCTTCAACGATGATAATAGGCGGATAAACCACATCGACCTGGTCTTCTATGCTGGTACCCGGAGCTTCTGGTTCCAAAAAGGAACGGACTATCAACGGAATCTGCCGATTTTGAAGCGGCTTTATGGTTTTGGGGTGAAGCACCTTGGCACCATAATAAGTCATTTCAATAGCCTCCCGGAAAGAGAGTACGTCAAGCTTCTGTACTGCCTCAAAGCGGCTGGGATCAGCCGTCATAACACCCGGAACATCTTTCCAAACGGTCACTTTTTGGGCTTTAAGACAATAGGCAAAAATCGCGGCTGAGAAATCGGAACCTTCCCTGCCCAATGTGGTATTTTCATTGTCCGGGGTGCTCCCGATAAACCCTTGAGTCAAGACTAAGTTTTGACGCTCCAGCTCTGGAGTTACCAACCTGCTGATTGATTCTCCGGTTTTCTCCCAGTCAATCCGGGCATTCCGAAAGTTACGATCCGTATGTATGAGATCCCGCGCATCCAGCCAGATTAACGGCACGCCTTGTGCTTTCAGGAATGCAGTCACGATAGTAGAAGATATCAGTTCTCCCATGGCTACCACCTGGTCGTAGACATAATCGTATTGTTCCGGGCGCTGATCATCCAATCCCCACTCAAGTTCAACGAATAAGTCATTAAGGCGGCCTATCACCTGATCGTCTCCAGGCAACAACTCCTCAACGATGCGGAGGTGATAGTCAATCACCCGTTCCAATGCGGCCTGTACCCTACCCGGCTGATCAAAATGTGCGTTTACCACCTCTTCTAATAGATTGGTCGTCTTACCCATTGCGGAAACGATAAGCACCGTATTCCTGGATTCAATGCCTTTTACAATTTCGGCGACCTTTTTTACGCGATCCGCGGATTGGATGGAAGAACCTCCAAATTTATAAACTTCAATATCCATATCTTTTTCCATGCTTATCCTTCACCTATCGACAAAGGTGAGAAAACCTAAGCCATTGCGGAAGTTTTCCTGCTGGTTCCGCATGAAATGGCTTCGATCTTTAGGTTGGTTATTAACCAGTAATTTTGCAAATCATTCAGCGACCATATCCAATTAGATGATCTATATTTGACCATTGCTCTCTATAGTCCGGGAATGATGAATTTCTTCAAGCTAGTTTCTGCAACATTTGTCGCATTATTATCTGCCCTTACCCCTTTGGTAGCACAACAGCGCACTGAAGAGCCCGATCTATCTTTCGTAGAGGACTTCCTGCAGAATGATGATGGCGTAGATGCTGCTTTCCTGGACGAATTGATGCAGACGCTGTATTATCGCCTGGAACACCCGATTAACATCAATAAAGCGGATTATGAATCACTTAAATCCCTATATCTGCTTTCCGATCTCCAAATTACCGAAATCATCAGGCATCGCATTTTATATGGTGACTTTCTCAGCATTCTGGAATTACAGTCCTTGCCTTCCCTGGATGCCGAGACTATCCGGCGCATCAGTTCCTTTATTACGACCAAGGATGATGTTTCGAAGTCTTTCAATCTTCCGGATCTGGGCAGGGGTGATCACGAATTCGTTTCCCGTATAACCCGGACGATCGAGCAACGCGAAGGTTATATCCCTGATGATCAAGGGAATAAAAGTTATTTGGGCGACCCAAACCAAATTAATTTCAGGTATCGTTACCGGGCAACCAATCGTTTTAGTTTGGGGATTACCGCCGAAAAAGATGCCGGAGAAATGTATTGGGCCGATGGCCATGGACCAGATTTTATATCCGCGCATGCTTCAATACGGGACGCTGGCAAAATTAAAGATCTGATCCTGGGTGATTATTCGATTCGTCTGGGACAAGGTTTGGTGATCAATACCAGATACAATGCCGGAAAGAGTGCATTAGTAACCAATTTCGCCAAAGGAGGCCGGACTTTAAACCCATACGGCGCCATCAATGAATTCAATTTTTTCAGAGGGGTTGCGTGCACTTACGAACCGATTCCTGGCCTGGAAACGACTTTTTTTGCTTCCCGCCGTCAAGTTGGCTCGAGTATATTTGATGTCAGCGATTCCTTAGCTATCGCAAGAACATTTGACGAGACCGGATACCACCGGACCTTGTCAGAACTTAATCGTAAAGGAGAACTTCAGATAGATCTTATCGGCGGGACCATACAGCTTCGCCACAAGCAGTTGAATATAGGTCTCCAAACTGCATATTATCATTTCACACCCGCGGTAGACCGGAGAAACAACACCTATGGGAGGTATTACTTAAATGGCGACCATCTTCTGACCAGCAGCATTGATTATCGGTATGTATTTAAAAAGGCATACCTGTTCGGTGAAATTGCGCATCAGCAAGGGCATCTGGCCCAGGTTCACGGTTTGTTGATGAGTTTGAGCAGGCGGGCCAATCTGGGGCTTTATTACCGCAATTTATCCCCTGAATACATCTTGCTACAGGGTGACATTTTCGGAGAATCCGGGGTTAATGAGCAGGGATTTTACTGGGGCTTTGAATATCAGTTCAACCGAAACTGGAGCTTGCATTCCTACGTGGATTGGTTTAACTACCCCTGGCTTCGTTATCGGATAAACAGCCCTTCTGCAGGGCATGAATTTCTTGGACGTATTCGCTACTACATCAAAAGGAAGCTGGAAGCCTACGTTCAGGTCCGCTATGAACAAAAAGAACGGAACAGCTCAGCCAGTTCTGATGCTCCTGGTACGGTCCAGCCTAATTATTTGAGGCGGTTCCGACTTCATCTCGACTGGGACATTAACAGAAACTGGAACTACCGGAGTCGCCTGGAGTTTTCGCAATATGATATATCATTTGGAAATCTGGAAAAAGGCTGGATGTGGTATCACGATCTTATTTACCATCCTCTGGAACAGCCGATCTCTCTATCAGGGAGGGTTGCCCGATTTAACACCGATGGGTTTGACAGTCGTATTTATGCCTACGAGCAAGACCTTATCTACACATTTTCCATCCCTTTCTATTACCTGAAAGGCTGGCGTTATTATCTGAATGCCCGTTATAAATGGAAAGGTTTTACCCTTGAAGCCCGCGTAGCCCAAACCCGGTTTGATGACCGTACCTCCATCGGCACAGGGCCAGCCAGGATCAATACAAATCACCGGACTGATGTCCGTGCTCAGCTCATTTACCGATTTTAAACCTCTGGAAACAAAAATGGGAACCCCTTCGGATTCCCATTCAACAAACAGAATACTTCTTTATCGCAATAAGGTTATATTCCCTTTTTTGGTTAGTGTATCTCCATTCTCACAGCGGACGAAGAGATAATATCCATACACATCCGGTGGCAACTCTTTATTTTTAAAGGTTCCGTCCCATCCTGAGGACTGGATGTTAGATTCAAATACTTTTTCTCCCCAGCGATTGTAAATAAGCAATTGCATTTCATCGATGATGACGCCCCGCACATACAAAACATCATTATTACCATCTCCATTCGGAGTGAACGCATTTGGAATAAATATGTACGGCATATCACATTCCGGTTGTCTTACCGTGACCTGGACGGTGTCTGTCCCAGTACATCCATTAAAGTCCGTCACTTTAACCGTATAAATGGTGGTCTGTTCCGGAGTTGACAATGGATTGGAGATACCCGGATTATCCAAAGTTCCTGCCGGATCCCACATGTAAGACACATAATTGGGATCCACATTGGTTTCTAATTGTGAGCTTTCACCCCTTACGATTGTGGTAGGATCAGCCGTGGCTACAACCGGAGGCTCAAATGTAAATACATCCAGCGTCACGCTATCCGACTGCGAACAGCCTGCTGAATTGCTGGCATTGAATATGAAAGTACCCGATGCTTCAGGCGTGAGGGTGATGGTCACCTGGCCCCCAGCTGGAACATTATAACTGGTCCCATTTACTTCCACGCTGACATCCTGGTCACCAGAGTTTGTAACCAGAACATTCACCTCATCACCGGCACAGATAACATCACCTGCCATAATATCATAACCCACATTCAGGCTACCTACATTAATATCAATGCTTTCGGAGAGTTTACAATTGAACGCATCTACTGCAGATACGGTATAGGTGGTATTGGAAGTTGGCATTACTTCAAGGCTCGGGTCCGAACCGAGATCATTTGTGCCATCGGTCCAGGAAATACTGACTCCCACACCGCCATCCACTTTAGCTTCAAGTGAAACGCTTCCCATGCCGCATAAAATGGTATCCATGGTGGCCGGACTCAAGGCCAAACTATAAATAGGCGGCACCCAAACCAAGGTAGAATCAACAATCGAACAATCCGTGATCGTATCAGTTATGGTCACATAAAACCGGGTATCTGTCATTACAGTAGCTACCGGGTTTACGGCATTGGGATCATCCAGACCTTCTGCAGGGCTCCACTGGTAAATAAAACGACTACTGCCATTCGGATTCAACGGCTTGGGATTCCCGAAACACGCTTTGGTTGAATCGGGAATCTGGTTAGCGGCATCCAGCACGGGAATCCATAACACGACATCCTTCTCCGCTTCACAACCCATGGTATCCGCTATATGTACGTGAATAATGGTCTGTGTATCAACGGCAATCGTAGGTGAAACCGCATTTGGGTCGTCAAATAAATCCGCCGGGCTCCAGGTATAGATCAAATCAGGATTGCCATTTGGATTCAATATTTCTTCACGGTTAAAACAGGTTTCGGTCGTATCACCGATGGCATCGAGGGCATCCGTAACCGCAATTCTGAAGTAGACTGGTTTGGAGGCTGTACAATTGGCATCATTAATATCAGTGACCGTGACCATGTACAATCTGGACTTTGTCGAAGTCGCTAAAGGATTAATTGCGGTCGGGTTGTCCAGTCCGTCAGCCGGGCTCCATTGATACGTAAAACCACCTACCCCATCCGGGTTCAACGGTGTTGGCGTATCCGGACAGGCATCAATGGTATCTTTGATTCTAGCCAGTGCAGCCAGAGCCGTATTAACTAATTCTACTTTCCGTTCAATAATACAATCCATCTCGTCCGGTAAAGCGATCATCACCGTGATCTGTAAAGAACTATCCAACACTATGGTAGGGTTCACTGCATGCGGATCATCAAATAATTCAGCCGGACTCCATGTGTACTGGTAGGAGGTATCGCCTCCCGGGTTCAATTCGATGACATCACCGAAACAACCATAGATCGAGTCTTTGATGTTTTTCGTTACCTCGGATCCATCAAGTAATGTAATTTCTTGAGAGATGGAATTCATACATCCATCCATGGTGCTTAGGATAACAGTGTACGTTCCTTCCGCTGGAAATGTATAGGTAAATGTGCGATCGCTGATCACGGTATCTGTGCCGGTAAAATTCCAGATGAATGATTCAGTACCCGTACTCGTATTGTTGACATCTACGGAGAGCAGTCCACATTCATTGCTTAATTGAAACTGGAGATCCGGCTTAAACAAGACCCGAACAAGGATGGAATCCGAATAGAAGCAACCATTGCCATTATTGGTCGTATAGTAGAGCGTAACGTTCTGTATATCTGCTGAATAAAATGTTGGCATTATTTGATCGAGGCCACCAATCAGGAATGGACTGGGATCCCAATTAAAGAATACCCCGTCCGGAATGCTATTCTTAAATGGATTGATGGTTACTGTATCTCCGACACAGACCTTGGCCGAATCAGCAAGCAACTCGGTGTCAAAGAAATTAGCAATAAAAGACCTGGTTGTCGTAGCTACGCATCCACTCGTGGAAGTGACTTTCAGAGTGACATCAATTAGCGTCCCATTGGGCAGATTGAAAGTCGGATTTTGGTCGGTAAAGGTTAATTCCGTGGTACCGTACGTTACGGTCCACAGCCATTCAACCGGTGTGCCTTCCTCGTCTACAGTCTGATCCAAGAGCTGGATACTCAAGTCATTATTGGCACAATCCACCGGCTGCCATCCAATACCAGCATTTAATCCCCCTTCAAAGACAGTGATGGTTTTATAGGTTGTGTCAAAGCAGAGCCCGTTTAACCCCGCAATCAGGGCGACGCGGAACTGACCATAGGCCGGATAAGTATAGCTTGGACTTTCTTCGCGCGAAGTAGCAGTGGTATCCCCATCAAAATCAAAGTACCACTTAGTAAATTCCGCGTTGGTATTACCATTGGTAAAATAAGCTGTAAGATCCCCGCAATAGGCATCCGGAGAAGTAATAATGGCCCGGATATCCAGATTACAATCACGTACGTTATACTGAAAATCCCGATGGACGGTAGAAAGCAACACCCCGTTTCGGTATTCGTCTACACACAAGCCTATTACAAACTGACCAATGATTTCCGGCGTACCAGTCAGAAAACCGGTGGCCGGGTCCACCTGGAGTGCATCATCCGGATTTCCCAACATATCGCCCTGGCTGTAAATGGAAGAAGTCCAGGTTATGTGGTCGTAAGGAGGACCAGCCGGGGGCTGCGGTCGGGGCACGGCCCGCGTACCGCCTACCCAAGGAGTCGATAACCGATAAACCAGGGAGTCACCGTCTTT
>Ga0116164_10000200_pt1 | contig 57389 bp, 53 predicted proteins | sample AD_UKC109_MetaG_FD_89888 | JGI IMG/M metagenome (GOLD analysis project Ga0116164, IMG submission 89888) | Active sludge microbial communities of municipal wastewater-treating anaerobic digesters from Hong Kong - AD_UKC109_MetaG | ecosystem: Engineered > Bioreactor > Anaerobic > Digestate... | reverse complement strand
GGAATGACAGACATCCACCAACAAGCATTGCGCGCGTCAGCGCCGGCCAAGGTTACACACAATGGTGGTAAAACATAGGTCCAGGAATTATTCCTGGTCATCCTCGGGCGTGACCCGAGGATCCGGGATTCCATTACCGTCGCGCGGAGCGCGGCCTTCCTTTCTACCGCACGCAACGCACCCGCGAGGTGTCCGAGTCGATGAGAATGTAGTGGTTGCCCACGGCCCCGCGGCTGTAATTGACGCCCCAGGCGTAATCGACGTTCTCGCCCCAGCGGGTGGTGGAGTAATACCATTCGCAAATGCCGCCGATTTCGTCGGGCCAATAGCAGCCGTCCGCCGGTCCTTCATTCTGTTCGCACCCACCGCAGGCGCCTGAATTTTCGTTGAAGCAAGCGGAGGTGTTGCAATCGTCGGTCAGCGCGCAATCGCCGTCTGTTTCGGTGTCGGCACAATCGCGCACCAAGGACCGCAGTTCGTCGATGTTGGGCAGCCGCCAACCGGTTTTGCCGTCGAGGGTCAGCGTGTTGCAGTATTCGTCGGCCTCGTCGTAGGTGACCGGATCGCCCGTTTTCGCCTGCTTTTCCCATTCGAGTCCGGTGGTCGAATCGACCCAGGTTTTGCCCGCCGCGCTGCCGTGGGTGATGAGCACCGAGAACGAGCCGCTGTTGTCGTCGTAGTTGAAATCGTTGACCAGCAGGCGCAGCCGTCCGCCGCAAGCCGCCGATTGGCCGAAGTTCGTGCCGAGCCAGAACAGGCAATTGACGATCTGGTCCTTGCCGGCTTTGGTCGACGATTCATCGACGACCATGGCAACCAGCCCGCCCCAGTTTTCGTCGGGCATGGGACATTGAGCGTCGTTGCACGTCTGGCCCGTCACACCGTCGGGCGATGCGGTCTGGCCGCCGGCGGTGAGCGTGACCGTTCCGGTGGCGGTGACGGTTAGCGTGTCGCCCTCCGCCACGTCGATGCCGGTGTCCACGCCGTCGGCCGCCGTGGCCGGCACGTCGATCGCCTCATCGTCATCGTCGCCGGTGTCGTTGTCGTCGTTGTCGTCGTTGTCATCGTCATCGTCGCCGGTCGCATCGTCGTTGTCGTTGTTGTCGTCGTTGTCGTCGTCATCGTCGCCGCAGCCGTAGAAAATCATCCACAACGACAATGCCGTCAAAAGCAAAACAAGGATAAAGAGTGTACGCTGCTTCATCGTCGGACCCTCCACGATAGATCGATCGTCAATCGTCGATTATTTTCTAATGTCGAAATCATGCCGGAAAAGTTCGCCCAAGAAAAGAGGGGAGGCAATAACGCCGACCAATGAAGGTCATTCCGCGGCAATGAGCCACAGCCTTCATCGTTGGGTGAAGGCTGTGTATTTTTAAATTTACCGGCGGCCGCTCAATCGGCCAGAAGAACGCTCAAAACCTTCATCGGATTTTGATTGGATGCGGCGGCAATCTGTCGTACGGTGCCGTCGGCTTGGGCGATCTCGATGCCGTTTAGTCTGAGAAGCTCCCGCAATTCCGGCTCGGTTTTATTGGTGAGCGCGGCGACCACGGTCAGGTCGGAGTCCATCATCAGCGCGACCGACTTCCTCACCGGATTGCCGCCCCGCCCTTCGTCGCCGTGCGGAACGAACGCAACAACGGTTACGATAACGACGAGTACGGCCATCACCACGCCCAAGGGACGTCTCAGATGAGTCACGGTGGCTTTCCAATTGACGGCGATGTGCAACACGCTGCCCAGCACGAAAATCAGGCTGAGAATTTCATGCGCTTGTTTCAGGAAGCCGGAATGCACGCCGAAAAACAGACAGAGGCCGGTAACGGCGACGCCCAGAAAGGATGCGATGGTCAGAGGTGAAGCGATGCTGCGCAATTTCATTGTTTTCTCCTTGGTGAAAAGTCATGCTTTTGTCGATCGTGGTTGCCGTTCCTGGTTGGCCCTTCGAGCGGCTTTTCCCAAGCGCCGAGCCGAGGATGCTCACCATCGTCTGACAGGCCGTTTACTGAAAATAAGACACCGGTTTCCCGCAAAACGTTAGAATAGAATTTCGTTATTTTTTACCGAAGCGCCGGGCATTCACCTTTTTTTTATTTTGCCTCAGGAACACCCGCAGCCATTGTCATCATTGTCATCATCATCATCCGACGCATCGTCGTCATCATCATCGTCATCGTCGTCGTCATCATCGGTGTCGTCGTCCGTTATGTCGTCGTCGGGCCAACCCGGCTTGGAGTAATCGACGTCGGCGCAGGTGCTCGGATCGGTGGGCATGGCCGGCTCGTCGTCGGACAGGTCGTCTTCGTTGATGACGAGCAACTGGTTGGCCGCCGTCTCGTAGCGGGTGACCGTTTTGCCGCTGAGGAATTTGGCCGTCACCCGCCACGCCCGCGCGCACTGGTTGAGGCCGAAGTGCAGCACGAACGGATCGCCGTTGGTCGTGCCCTTGCCCGCCGCCACCTCGCGCGCCTGCGCGCCGCCGTCGTGCACCAGTTGCAGCTCGACGCGCGCGCCCACGCAGAACGGATCACCCGCGTTGCACTCCAGTTGCACCTGCAGATAATTGTTGCCGTTGGCGTTGCCGCGATACAGGCCCTGGTTCGACGCCAGATCCAGCACGCCGTCGCCGTCGTAATCGGCGAAGGTCGCGCCCCAGCCGTTCTCGATATCCAGGCCGGAGAAGTACGTCACGTCGCTCAGGTGCGCCGCCCCGTCGTTGCGATAAAGCTGCTGCCGGAAATTCTCATAGACGTTGGTCACCAGCAGATCGAGCCAGCCGTCGTTGTTGAAATCGCCCAGGCACGGCTCGGAGTTCGTCTCGATATAAATCACCTGCGCGTCGGCCGTAAAGTCGGTGAAGGTGTAGTCGGGCGGCCCGTCGTTGAGAAACAGAAAACTCGGATCGCTAAAGCCCGCAAAGCGCGGATGCGCCAGGTTGGCGTCGAACAGATCGAGGTAGCCGTCGTTGTTGAAATCGCCCCAGGCCGAGCCGATCGTATGGCCCCACGCCGCGTTCATCTCGTAGCCCTGCACGCCCTTGGCCAGCGCCGCCTCGGTGAACGTGCCGTCGCCGTTGTTCATGTACAGCAGGTTCGGATCGAGCCGGTAGTTGCTCACGTGAATGTCCGGCCAGCCGTCGTCGTTGAAGTCGCCCCAGTTCACGCCGCGTCCGCACAGGTAGTCGCCCGCGGGCAACAGCGGATCGATCCCCAGGTCGTCGGCCACGTCGGTGAAGGTGCCGTCGCCGTTGTTGCGGTAGAGCTTGTCGCGCGTGCCGATGGCCAACTCGTCGCCCGGCATTTCGTAGTTGGCCAGGTACAGGTCGAGGAAACCATCCTTGTTGTAATCGCCCCAGGCCGCGCCCTCGCTGGGATTGAGGTCGCGATCCTCTTCGCTCAGCGCCGCGTCGGTGACGTCGCTGAACGTGCCGTCGCCGTTGTTGCGGAAAAAGCGATCATAGTTTTCCAGGCTGCTGACCATGGCGAAAAAGTCGAGGTCGCCGTCGTTGTCGAAGTCGGCCCACACGCAGCCGTTGCTGCCCACGCCGTCGAGCCCGGCGGCGGTAGTCACGTCGGTGAACGTGCCGTCGCCGTCGTTGCTGTAGAGCACCGGACCGGAAAACAGAAGGTCGAGGTCGCCGTCGTTGTCGTAATCGCCCCAGGCCATGCGGCTGCCCAGTCGCGCGATGCCCGCCGATGCGGTGACGTCGGTGAAGTAGAAGTCGGTGGGTTCGTCGCGGTAATCGACCGCCACGAGCACGATCCAATCTTTGTAGGTTTCGTTCCACTCGCCGTCGAGCCGCTGCTTGTTGCGCAAGGCCAGATCGTCGGTGGCGTCGTAGCACAGCTTGGCGCCGTCGTCGGTCAGGCGCACGAAGCCGATGTAAAACGGCTTGGGCAGATCGATGATCAACTCGAGGTCTTCCAGATCGACCGGGTAGGATTTTTGCGCCTCGTCGGTGGACAGCGTTTGCGGTTCGATTAAATCGTAATCGAGGTTGGGCATGCCGTCGCGCTCGGCCCACACGTGCAGTTCCAATTGGCCCTCGCCCTCGGCGGTGAACAACACCTGCTGCAGCAGCATCGCCGCTTCCGGATCGAAACGCATTGCGTAGGCGTCGCCCTGCTTGCCGTAGCGGTCGCAACGATCCACGTAGCCGTCGGAATAATCGAGCCACACGCGTCGCGCCTGCGCCGTGGAGATTGCAATCAGCACAAACAAAAGCGCGCACAACACAACCGCCGTTTTGTTGTTCATGGACTTCCTCCCCTACACGATCAAACGATTCGCTCTATCGTTGCCGCAGAGAATCGCGGTGTCAAACGAGCGCATTTTCCGGTTGCATGCGACCGGCAAAATATGATAGCAAGTGTCCTGCTTTTTGACAGCATGCGGGTGTAGCTCAATTGGTAGAGCACCGGTCTCCAAAACCGGGGGCTGGGGGTTCAATTCCTCCCACCCGTGCATTTTACCCGGCTTCGCGGCCGGGTTTTTCTTTTTAAATGCGCTTTTCACGCGCTGGGAACTTGACACCGCGAAACGCGATTTGCTAATAAAATTGGGTATCCTATTCGATATGGGTGTAAGTCAGGTTTTCAGGGGTATGCTTACTTAAATCCATAAGGTTCGTTTTAACGTCATGGGGGCCCATGACCGGCACAGAAAGGACAAGAGCATGAGCAAGACCGCAGCGGAAGTGTTCCAGGACATCAGCGCGAAATTGACGGCCGATCCGGCCAAAGTTGCCGGCATCAACGCCGTGTATCAGTTCTCCATCACCGGCGACGGTGGCGGCGAGTGGAACGTTGACCTGACCGGTGAGGCGCCGAAAGTCAGCGATGGCGCGCACGAAAACGCGAACTGCACCGTGACGATGACCGATGAAGATTTCATGGGCATCATCGACGGCAGCCTGAACGCTCAGATGGCCTTCCTGCAGGGCAAAGTGAAAATCCAGGGCGACATGAGCCTGGCGATGAAATTGCAGAAGATCCTGGGCTAATCCAGCTTTATTCGCTGATCGAGGGGGAGAGTCATTCTCCCCCTTTTTGTTGCCGATCGACAATTTAATGAAATTTAAATACTCCTTATAAAACAATAGGATATAAGATATACTTAACAATATACTTTAACTATATGCTGTCGTTAAAGTAAACTCTTAAGACTGCCCCCTTTTCATGTGTTTTTCGTTGAAGTATGCTCCGATAACTGTTTGACAAAAAAGAAAAAAAATTTCCACCGTTCCACAACATCCGGGGGGCGCATGAAAAGCCATACCGAATATCTATGGTTCAACACGCAAAAGCGACGCGAGTATGTGAACATCACCCATGAAGTGGAAGCGGCGCTGGCGAAATCCGGCATCCAGGAAGGGATGACCCTGGTCAGCGCGATGCATATCACGGCGGGCATCTGGGTTAACGACGCCGAATCGGGGATCATCGCCGACATCGACGAGATGCTCGAATCGATCGCGCCGCTGGGCAAGGATTACCGGCATCATCGCACCGGCGAAGACAACGGCGACGCGCACTTGAAAAACATCCTGGTGCACCATCAGGTGGTCCTGCCGGTCACCGAAGGCCGTCTGGACCTCGGACCGTGGCAGCAGGTCTACTACGCCGAATTCGACGGTCGACGCCGAAAACGCGTAATAATCAAGATTATCGGCGAATAGTCGAGCAACGCGCTTGACCTGCCGACGGCAAACGCATAAACTGCACGGAAATTTCGGCACGGTGAAACAGGGGTATCAGAATGCCGTTGCGCTTGTTGGTTGCTTTGACGGTTTGCTGCTGTGTATTAATCGCCTCGACGGCTCATGCCGGCTATTGGGATGATGATCAATACGTCGACGAACGCACCTACCCGGAAGGGCGCGGTACGACATTGGCGTTGGCCACGGCCATGGGCTTTGGCGCCGGCTTTGTCGCCAACGGTCTGGTGCTTACCTTCTACTGGAACCCGGACGCCGACAAGAACTCGGACGTGGTGATGATGACCACCGTGACCGGTTTTACGCTCGGCGGCGTGATCATGGGCATGTTGTTGCCTCCCGACGCCTACAAAAAAGTCGCGGCGGCCAACGTCATTTTCGGCGACGATTTGGAAATTAATTGGAGTCTGCCCGTCGTGACTTCCGGCTTCGAGCCTTCAAGTTCCGGCGCCAAGCGATTCTGGCACGCGAACCTGTTGCAGTTCGACTTCTAGTTCGCCCTCGTTCGCACGGTAAATAATGAGGGGGCCGTCGTGGTCCTCCTTTTGGATTTATATGGATACGATTCTGGCGCAAGTTGAAAAGCCTACCCGCTATCTGGGCGGTGAGGTCGGAGCGATTGTCAAAGGTCCGTCCGCGGTCGAGGTGCGCATCGCCCTCGCCTTTCCCGACCTGTACGAAGTGGGGATGAGTCACTTCGGTTACCAGGTGCTGTACTCCATTCTCAACGATCTGCCCTGGTGCGCGGCCGAGCGCGTCTATTGCCCGTGGCCCGACATGGAAGACGCCCTACGCCGCGCCGGTCGGCCGCTGTTCGCGTTGGAAAGCAAATCGCCCCTGCGCGAATTCGATCTGCTGGGATTTACGTTGCAGTATGAATTGGCGGCGACCGGCGTGTTGCAGATTCTCGACCTGGCCGGCATTCCGCCGCGCGCGGCGCAACGCGGGGAAGACGATCCGCTGGTCATCGCCGGCGGCCCCTGCGCGGCCAATCCGGAACCGTGGGCGCTGTTTTTCGACGCGCTGTACATCGGCGACGGCGAGCAGGGCGTGGTCGAGCTGGCCGAGTTTTTGCGCCGGGCCAAAGCGGAAGGATTGACGCGCGCCCAGCGGCTGGACGGTCTGGCCGCGATCGAGGGGATGTACCTGCCCGCGCGCTGGAAGCCGGTTTACGAGGCGAATCAGTTCGTCGGTTTCGACATCCCCGCCGGTGAACCGCAACGCGTACGGCGGCGGATCGTCACCGACCTCGATCACGCGCCGACCACCATGCGGCCGATGCTGCCCAACGTGCGTTCGATTCACGACCGGCTGGCGGTCGAGGTGATGCGCGGCTGCACGCGCGGCTGCCGCTATTGCCAGGCGGGCTTCCTGTATCGTCCGGTGCGCGAGCGCGGCGCGGCCACGGTGGAGCGGATCGTCGACGAAGGCTTGCGCGCCACCGGCCACGACGAGGTGACGCTGCTGTCGTTGTCCACCGGCGACTGGACGCCCGTCGCCGCCGCGTTGCCCGCGCTCATGCGTGAACTGGCGCCGCGTCGCGTGGCGCTTTCGCTGCCGAGTCTGCGCGCCGAATCGTTGACCGGCGAACTGGCCGAGGCGATCGGCTCCGTGCGCCGCACCGGCTTTACCATCGCGCCGGAAGCGGCGACCGAACGGCTGCGGCGGGTGATCAACAAGCCGATCGGCGACGAGGTCGTGCTCGAGACGGTCGCGCAGGTTTTCGACGCCGGGTGGGAACTGGTCAAGCTCTACTTCATGATCGGCCTGCCCACCGAAACGCCGGCCGACGCGGCGGCGATCGTCGAGTTGATCAAACGCGTTTTCACCAAGGCGAAAAGCCGCACCGCGCGGGCCAAGCTCAACGCGACGATCAGCGTGTTCGTGCCCAAGGCGCACACGCCCTTCGAACGTCTGGGGATGCTGGCGCCGGCCGAGGCCAAAGAGCGGCTGTCGGCTTTCGAGCGCACGATGTTTCGCGGACAGGTCACGCTCAAGTGGCACAACCCGGAAACGAGCCTGGTGGAAGGCGCGATCGCGCACGGCGACCGGCGCGTCGGCGAGGCGATCGAGCATGCCTACCTGGCCGGCGGACGCTTCGACGGCTGGCGGGAATTTTTCGATCTGCCGCGCTGGCGCAACGCCTTCATGCGGGCCGGGCTCGACATCGAGGCCATCGCCACGCACGTCTATGACGAGGACGACATTCTGCCCTGGTCGGGGGTGGACATCGGCGTGAGCCAACAATATCTCAAAGAGGAATACGCGAAGGCGCTGCGCGGCGAGACCACGCCCGATTGCCGCGACGGCCGTTGTCAGGCGTGCGGCCTGCGCGAGTGGAAGCTGAACACCGAACTGGCCGAGGCGGTCGCGCCGCCGGCCAAACCGATCAAACCGGCGCCGCCCGCCGCGCGTTTCCGCTATCGCCTGCGCTACGCCAAACGCGACACGGCGCGGTGGTTCGGGCACCTCGACCTGGCTTCGATTCTCACGCGCGCCTGTCGTCGCGGCGGTCTGCCGGTGTTGTACAGCGAGGGATTTCATCCGCAGCCGCGCATCTCGTTCGGTCCACCGCTGAGCGTGGGCATCGCCAGCGAGGAAGAATACATGGACGTCCTGCTCGCCCACGCCATGAAGGAGGAGGACATCGTCGCGGCCTTCGTCGGCGGCCTGCCCGCCGGTCTGACCGTCGAAAAGGCGGCCATGATTTCGCGCGACGAGCCCAGCGCCTTCGATTCGGTCAAGGGCTGGAGCTTTGCCGTCGACCTGACCCGGCTGGCGAAAGGCGGCGATTACGCCGCGGCGGTCGCCGCTTTTCTGGCGCGCACGACCTCGCCGGTTGCGGTCGTTAAAAAGGGCAAAGAGCGGATGATCGACGCGCGCGAACTGGTGAACGACGCCGCCGTCGAGGGCTCGACGCTCCGGCTGGACATGCGCCACGCGCGGGCCGGCGGATTGCGGCCGCAGTTGTTGGCCGCCACCGTGCTCGGGCTTGCCGAGGACGATGTGCCGCCGGCGGCAATGACCAAACGGCGCACGGATATTTGAACTTGGCGAGAAGGCGCGGATCGTGTACGATCCCGCTGCAAGCAGGTAAACACTTGGCCCACGGGCCAATTAAGGATTTTATATGATGCGCGGAAACGACCTGATCATCAATGTTACCCACCGGGAGAAGCGAGTCGCCCTGCTCGAAGCGGGGCAACTGGCCGAATTGCACATCGAACTGGCCGGCGATCGCGGCATCGTCGGCAACATCTACAAAGGGCGCGTGCTGCGCGTGCTGCCGGGCATGCAGGCGGCGTTCGTCGACATCGGCCTGGATCGCGCGGCCTTCCTCTACGTGGCCGACGTGCGCGAGCACATCGACGATTACGAGATGCTGCGCGCGGCCCAGGAAGACGACAACGGGGGGCTCGATGCGCCGCCGCACGAGCAGGAAACCACCGACGAGACGCTCGACCGCGAGGCGATCGAAGGCGCGGCAAGCGCTCCGCCGGAGGAAGAACAGCCCGAACCGGCGATCGAGGAACTGCTGCACGAGGGCCAGGAGATCATGGTCCAGGTGGCCAAGGAGCCGATCGGCACCAAGGGCGCGCGCATCACCAGCCACATCACGCTGCCCGCGCGCAACCTCGTGCTGATGCCGAACATGGACCACATCGGCGTTTCGCGGCGCATCGAAAACGACGCCGAACGCACGCGGTTGCGCGAGCTGGTCGAGGCGATCCGCCCCGAGGGCATGGGCTTCATCGTGCGCACCGCCGCCGAAAGCAAGGACGAGGAAGCACTGCGCGCCGATACCGATTTCCTGCTGGGCATGTGGCAGAACATTCACAAAAAAAGCCGCACCGCGCGCGCGCCGTCGCTGCTGCACAGCGATTTGAGCATCACCCAGCGCGCCATCCGCGACCTGTTCAACGCGGAAATCGAACGGGTGGTCATCGACTCGAAAGAGGAATACGAGAAGATCCTCTCCTTCCTCGGCAAGCACATGCCCAAGGTCAATTACAAGATCGAGCTGTACGAACTCGACGAGCCGATCTTCGACCACTTCGGGCTGGAGGTGGAAATCGCCCGCGCGCTGCAGCGCAAGGTGTGGCTCAAGAGCGGCGGGTACATCGTCATCGAGCAGACCGAGGCGCTGACCGCGATCGACGTGAACACCGGCCGGTTCGTCGGCAAGCGCAACCTCGAAGACACGATTTTGAAAACCAACCTCGAGGCGGTCAAGGAAATCTGCTACCAATTGCGGCTGCGCAACATCGGCGGCATCATCATCATCGACTTCATCGACATGGAAAAGGAATCCAACCGCGAGAAGGTGTTCAGCTCGCTCAGCGAAAGCCTGAACAACGACCGCGCGAAAACGAATATCTTCAAAATATCCGAACTGGGCCTGGTGGAGATGACCCGCAAGCGCATCCGCGATTCGATCTCGCGCGTGCTCAGCGAGCCCTGCCCCTATTGCGAAGGCAAGGGCTACGTGAAGAGCAAGACCAGCATCTGCAGCGAAATCTTCCGCGAGATCAAACGCGAGATCCCCAACCATCTGGGCAAGAACCTGATTCTCAGCGTGCATCCGGACATCGCCGACATGCTCTACGAGGACGAGCGCTCGGGCATCGAATTCCTCGAGCGCAAATACGACAAGCGCATCAGCATTCAGGACAAGTCCAACTATCACATCGAGCAGTTCGAGATCATCGGCACGTAAGCGGGATCAGTCGGCGTCGTTTCGTTCCAGACAGGGCCCGCTTTCGCACCACGCGGGCAGCCAGAATTCCTCGGGGAAATGCGAACGCATGAAATTGACGACGTGGTCGCTGACTTCGCCGGCGGTGGCGAACCGCATCGTTTCGCCGGCCAGGGTCCGCGCCTGTTCCATGGTGAAGCGTTGAATGAGGCGTTTGATGCGCAGCACGCTGTGCGGCGACATGGACAGTTCGTCGATGCCCAGCCCGAGCAGCAGCATCACGTATTCCGGCTGGCCGGCCATTTCGCCGCACATCGCCACGGGAATGCCGGCCTCGTGCCCCGCCTTCACGATCAGCGAAATGCCGCGCAGGATCGCCGGGTGCATCGGCGAGAAGAGGTAGTTGACGTGCTCGTTGGACCGGTCGATGGCCAGCGTGTACTGAATCAGGTCGTTGGTGCCGATGGAGAAGAAATCGACTTCCCGCGCCAGCAAGTCGGCGATGAACGCCGCGCTGGGAATTTCGACCATGATGCCGATTTGAATTTTCTCGTCGAAGGCCACGCCTTCGTTGCGCAGTTCGTCCTGCACGCGGGCGAGAATTTCCTTGGCGCGGCGCAGTTCCTCGACGCCGCTGATCATCGGGAACATGATGCGCACCTTGCCGTGCGCGCTGGCGCGTAAAATGGCGCGCAACTGGGTGCGGAACAAATCGGGATTGGCCAGGCAGAAGCGAATCGCCCGCAGGCCCATTGCCGGGTTGGCCTCGCCTTCCAGGCGGAATTCGGGACCGATTTTGTCGCCGCCGACGTCGATGGTGCGGATGGTGGTGACGCCCTCCGCGCCCAGACCGTCGATCATGTGGCGGTAGGATTTGACCTGCTCGTCCTCGGTGGGGATGTGGTCGCCCATCAGGAAGAGGAACTCGGTGCGGAACAGGCCGACGCGCGCCAGGCCGTTGTCACGCAGGACGCTCAGTTCCGAAGGCAACTCGACGTTGGCCGCCAGTTGCACCGGCCGGCCGTCGCCGGTGGCCGCGGGCACGTCGCGCAGCAAGAGCAATTTGTTTTGCAGGTCGGCGTGGAAGCGGCGGCGCGTTTCGTACTCGGCGATCAATTCCATCGACGGATTGAGAATCACGCGGCCTTCGAAACCGTCGATGATCAGCAGATCGCCGGTCTTCACGTCGCGGGTGATCGTCTCGGTGCCGACCACCGCGGGAATTTCCATCGCGCGCGCCAGAATGCTGGTGTGGCTGGTCGGGCCGCCCACGTCGGTGATGATGCCCTTCACGAACTGGCGATTGAGGTGCGCCATGTCGGCCGGCGACAAATCGTGCGCCACGACGATCACCGGTTCGTCGATCTGATCCAGGCCCTCGCGATGCAGGCCCATCAGGTTGGCCAGCAGGCGTTGGGCGATCTGCTCGAAGTCGCGCTTGCGCTCGCGCAGGTACGGATCCTCGGCCTTTTCGAAGATGCTGGCCGCCTTGTCGAAAACCTGTTTGACCGCCCACTCGGCGTTGATGTTTTTGGTGATGATGCGCCGCCGCGCGTCTTTTTCCAGCTCGGGATCCTCGAGCACGGCGATGTGCGTGTCCAGAATCTGCAGGTGGTCGTCGCCGGAAAGCATCTCGCGCGCCTGGTGCAACTGGTGACGGGAGATGACGAAGGCCGTTTCCAGCCGCTCCAGATCGTGATCCATCGTGCCCGGCGCCAGATGTTGCTGCGGCACCTGGATGCGGTTGCGGTCGACCTGATAAGCCCGTCCCAGCGCGATGCCCGCACTGCTGGCCACTCCGTTGAGCACGGCCACGTCGATTTCGGGCTTATCCACCACCATCACTCCTCTCCGAATCGATCCTGAAACAATTTTTCCAACGCCAGCGCGGCCCGCACGGCGTCGGGGCCGTCGACCCGCAACAACAAAACGCTACCCGGCGGGGCGATCAATTGCGTCAGGCTCATGATGCTGCGCGCGTTGGCCGTGCGATGTTCGTAGGTCAACTCAACGTCGCACTTGAAGTCGCGCAGGGCGCTGACGATCTTGCTCGCCGCGCGTAAATGCATGCCGGCTCGGTTCTGGACGGTCAACTGTTTTTCCACGGTCATGTCCGCTGATTCCCCCGCAGGTACTGACTGGCCAGCAGGATGTTGTTTTTGCCCGTTTCCGCCAATTGGGCGGCCAACTCGGCCAGGGTTTTTCCCTCGCGGGAGTACACCAGATCCACCAGCATGGGCAGATTCACGCCGCTGATGACGTCCACATGATCTTCCTGCAGAAACGACAGGGCGATATTGCTGGGCGTTCCGCCGAACATATCGGTCAAAATCAAGACGCCGTCGCCGTCATTGGCTTGTTTGATGGCGTTTTGAATGCGGTGCTTGATATCGTCCGGATCTTCCAACCCGGTGATCGGCACGCTGTGCACCGAAATCATCTCATCTTCGATAATCATGGAGGTGGTGCGGATCAGTTCGTCCGACAACCCGCCATGCGCGACCACTACAATGCCTACCATATTCCTCGTTCCCGTCACTTCTCGATATCACGATGGGAGATGCTCACCATCCGTTTTTGTTCGAGTAGTTTTTGCGCCAATTTCTCCGCAATTGCAACCGAGCGATGCCGGCCGCCGGTACAGCCGATGGCGATGGTCAGGTACGTTTTTCCCTCGTGCTCGTAATGGGGCAACAGAAAATCCAGGAGGTCATCGAAGCGCTCGAGGAATTTCCTGGTTACATCGTTTTCCAAGACATAATCCGCCACCGGTTTTTCCAGACCGGTCAGCGGCTTCAATGAATCGACGAAAAACGGATTGGGCACAAAACGCACATCGATCACCAGGTCGGCGTCGGCCGGCAGTCCGTGCCGGAAACCGAAGGTGACCAGTTGCACGCGCAGGCGCTCCAATTCGCTGTCGGCGTAGCGATCCTGGATCGCGCGGCGCAGATCATGGGGTGTGAGCATCGAGGTGTCCACGACCCAATCGGCGATCTCCATCAGGTTGGCCATGCTTTCGCGCTCGCGTTGGATGCCCTCGCCCACCGAGCCGCCGGCGGCCGCCGGATGGCCGCGCCGCGTGGTCGAATAGCGGCGCTGCAGCACGTCGTCGGAGGCTTGGAGAAACACGATTTCGAGATTGTAGCCGTCCGCGCGCAGACGCGTGAACAGGTCGTTGGCGTTGGCCGGAAACGTGGCCTCGCGCGCGTCCATCACCAGGGCGAAGCGTTCGATTTCGCTGCCCCGCCCGACCGCGCCCAATTCGATCAGCTTGGGCAGCAACGCGACCGGCAGGTTGTCGATGCAAAAATAGCCGACATCCTCCAGCGCCTTGCTGGCGATCGATTTGCCGCTGCCGGAAAGGCCCGTGATGATGATCAGGCGCGAATCTTTCATTCCGGATCCTTCGTCGCGCCCAACTGCGCGTCCTCGGCCAGACGCTTGAGCAGCCGATCCTGGAATTCGCGCGCCGCGTGAAATCCCTCGAGCTTGAGCAGGTAGTTGCGCGCGGCGACCTCGATGATCGTCGAAAGATTGCGGCCGGAGCGCACGGGCAGCACGATCAGCGGCAGCTCGACGTCGAGGATGTTGATCGTCTTGTCCTCGAGGCCGAGGCGGTCGTAATCGACGTCCTCCTGCCAGGGGACAAGCTTGATGATCACCTGCACGCGTTTCTGGTCGCGGATCGCGCTGATGCCGAACAATTCTTTAATGTTCAGGATGCCGATGCCGCGGATTTCCATGTGGTACTTGGTGATTTCCGGACCGCGTCCGTACACGTTGAGCGAGCTGGAGCGGAACAGGTCGACCATGTCGTCGGCGACCAGGCGATGGCCGCGCATGATCAGGTCGAGCGCGCACTCGCTTTTGCCGATGCCCGAATCGCCCAGCAGCAGGATGCCGACGCCGAAGACGTCGAGCAGTACGCCGTGCAGGCTGGTGCGCCGGGCGAAGAACCGTTCGAGCAGGTTGGTCAGGCGTTCGATCAACCGTTGCGTGCGCAGGTTGGTGACCAGGATCGGCGTGTCGTTGAGTTCGGCCTGCTCCAAAAAGACGTTGGGCGCGTCGATGCCCCGCGTGACGATGCAGCAGGCGACGTTCTGGGCGAAAAACTTTTCGCACACGCGCCGCAGTTCGTCGGCGGACAGTTGCGCCAGGTAGGTCATTTCGGTTTTGCCGAACACCTGCACCCGGTTCTGCGCCACGTAGGAAACGTAGCCGGTCATCGCCAGGCCGGGCTTTTGCACGTACGGGATCTTGATCTTGTTCTTGAGTCCCTTGTTGGACGTGACCAGTTGCAGACCCAGTTCCCGTTCCTGGTCGTTGAGAATATCGGCAACGGTTACGAAAGCCACCGGTTCATCCTTCCTCGTCCAGGCGGCAGATCAAATCGTAGAGCTCATCGGGTTGGGCCGCGAGGATCATTTCGCGGTTTTTCGGTTCCTGCAACATTTTGTTGACCCGCTCCAGCGCCGCCAGATGACTGACGACGCTGTTGGCGGGCGCGATCAACAGAAAGAACAGCGTGGCGGCCTTGCCGTCGACACTGTCGAAATCCACGCCTTTGGCATGACGACCAAAGGCGCCGTAGATTTTGTTGAGTCCGAGCATTTTCGCATGAGGAATCGCCACGCCCGCGCCGATGCCGGTGCTGCCCAGGCGCTCACGTTCGGCCAGCGCCTTGAAGACTTTTTTCTCATCGATGCCCGGCACGGCGGCCGAGAGCGCATGCGACATCTCGTTCAAGATGCCGTTTTTATCGGTGGATGCAAGTTCGGCCACGACCGACTCCGGTCGCAGAATCGAAGCGATTTTCATTCTCGACGTCTACTCCGTTATTGTTTCGATTAATCCATACTGCCCGTCTTTGCGGCGGTACATTACATTAATTCGGCTGCTGTTTGCATTAGTAAAAACGAGAAATTCCTTCTGCGGATTTCCATCCATGTCCATGACCGCCTCTTCCAGACCGATGGGCTTGGGATTGACGGCTTCGGAGTTGACGATGCGCGTTTCCCATTCCGGCTGGGCTTCCTCGCCGGGTTCGTAGGCCGCCGCGATCTGTTCGAAGGCCTCGCGGTCGGCTTTGGTGCGGCCCTTTTTCGAACGAACCTTGTCCTTGTGTTTTTTGATCTGCCGCTCCAGCTTGTCCATGGCCATATCGATGGCGCTGTAGATGTCACCGGTTTCCTCGGCGCAGTTGATGACGTTGCGCCCGGCATTGAGCGTAACTTCGGCGATATGGCGATACTTCTCGACAACCAACACCACGTTGGCCTCGATCGGTTCGTCCAAGTACCGTTTGACCTTCAGCAGTTTCGACTCAGTGTACTCTTTGATGGCTTCAGTCGGTTCCATATGCCGGAAAGTAACGCTGACTCTCATGGATTGCCCTCCTACCGAACGCGCCTAATATGGGCGCTTTCGTTTGGTTGATGACAAGATGCCCATCATCTCGCGATACTTGGTCACGGTCCGCCGCGCGATGTTGAGCCCTTCGCGTTCCTTGAGTAACTGCACGATCTTCTGGTCCGAGTACGGCTTCTTTACATTCTCCTCCTCAATAATTTTGGCGATCATACTCTTGACGCTTTCCGAAGCGATCGAGCTTCCGTCGTCGGAAGCGATGCCGCTGTTGAAGAAATACTTGAGCTCGAAAATACCCTGCGGCGTATGCACGTATTTGTTGGTGGTCACCCGGCTGACCGTCGATTCGTGCATTTTGATGTCCTCGGCCACGTCGCGCAGGATCATCGGACGCAAGTAATTGATGCCCTGGTCGAGGAAATCGCGCTGGAAATTGACGATGCTTTCGGTGACCTTGTAGATCGTGCGCTGGCGCTGGTGGATCGAGCGGATCAGCCACAGCGCGCCGCGCAGTTTTTCCTGAATGTACTCGCGCTCCTTTTTCGACGAGGTTTCCAGATCCTGCAGGATCTGCTTGTAGTAGTTGCTCACCCGCAGTTTTGGCAGACCGTCGTCGTTGAGGGTGATCACGTATTCGTCGCCGACGCGCCGCACGTAGATGTCCGGCGTGATGTACTGCGCGCGCTCGGCGGAAAACGGCCGACCGGGCTTGGGTTCGAGGCGGGTGATGATTTGCACGCGGGTCACCACCTGTTCCACCTCGAGGTTGACCGCTTTGGCGACGGTCTTGTAATCATGACGCTCCAGGTCTTTCAGATGATCGCGCACGATGGCGCGCACCACTTTATCTTTGACCCCCAAGGTGTCGAGTTGGATCAAGAGACATTCGGCCAAATCGCGCGCGCCCACGCCGGTGGGATCGAAGGTCTGGATGCGTTCGAGCACCCACTCGGCGTTGATCGGATCGAGCTTTTCGCGCTCGACGATCTCCTCCAGCGGCGTGCCCAGGTAGCCGTCGTCGTTGATGTAGCCGATGAGCACCATGCCGGTGTTTTTCGATTCGGCGTCCATCGCGGTCATGTGCAGTTGCCATTCGAGGTGCTGGGAGAGATCGGTCGCGCGCGTCAGGACGCTCTCGACCTCTTCGCGGTCCTCGCGGTTGAAGCCGCCGCGATAATCGCTGACGCTGCGGTCGGCGAAATAGCGCGCCCAATCGACGCTGTTGTCGCCGCCGTCCCACTGGTCGGAGGTTTGCGGGGCGGTGATTTCCTGGCCGACGTCGGGCAACTGGCGCGGGTCTTCCAGCTTTTCGAGCGTCTCCTCGAGCACCGGATTTTCCAGCATCTCGCGCTGCACTTCCTGCACCAACTCGATGTGGTTGAGTTGCAGCAGCTTGATGGCCTGCTGAAGCTGCGGCGTCATGATCAACTGCTGTTGCAGCTTCAGGTTTAATTTCATCTCCAGCGCCATGTCGCGTATCGCTCCCCTTCCGCTACAAGCGGAATTTCTCGCCCAGATAGATTTCGCGCGCCCGTTGCGAATTGGCGATCGTCTCCGGATCGCCCTGCTCCAGCAATTTGCCCTGGTGAATGATGTACGCGCGATCGCAAATGTTGAGCGTCTCGCGCACGTTGTGATCGGTGATCAGCACGCCGATGCCCCGCTCGCGCAGTTGGGCGACGATGTTCTGAATTTCGCCCACGGCGATCGGATCGATGCCGGCGAAGGGCTCGTCGAGCAACACGAAATGCGGGTTGGTGACCAGCGCGCGGGAAATTTCCAGCCGGCGCCGCTCGCCGCCGGACAGCGAATAGGCCTTGTTCTTGCGCAAATGCGTGATGCCCAGATCGCGCAGCAGCGATTCGAGCCGCTCCTTCTGCTCCTGCGGCGGCAGCTCGAGCGTTTCGAGAATCGCCAGGATGTTCTCCTCCACCGAGAGCTTGCGGAAAACGGACGGTTCCTGCGGCAGGTAGCTGATGCCCTTGCGCGCGCGCTTGTACATCGGCAGTTCGGTGATCGGTTCGTCGCCGAGCATGACCCGGCCGGCGTCGGGACGATACAGGCCGACGACCATGTAGAAGTTGGTCGTCTTGCCCGCGCCGTTGGGCCCCAACAGCCCGACAACGTCGCCCTTGCGCACTTCCAAGCTCACGCCGTCGACCACCTTGCGGCGGTGAAAGGATTTGCTGAGATTTTCCGTGCGCAGCGACAACGAAACCGAATTCACTACGCCTAATCCTCCTGCTTCTTCTTGCCGCCCGACGCCTGCTGCGCCGCATCGCGCGCCGAACGCGGATCGATCGTCGCGGTCACCCGGCGCGAACCCTGCCCGACGATCTGCACCCGCTGCCCCTTGACCTGGATGACGATCTTCGCCCCGCGCAGCACGTCGCGGCCCTGTCCCACTTCGGGATTGCCGGTCAGCACGATCGTCCCGGTCTGATGATCGTATTCGGCGCGGTCGCAGGTGGCGCGGCGCTCACCCTGCACCATCTGCACGCGACCGATCGCCAGCAGGCGCTTGATCTGTCCGCCGGTCTGCGCCAAACCGGCCAACTCGCCGTCGGCGGCCTCGTCTTTCTTTTGCGACCCTTCGTAATGGATGATCAGCAAATCGCTGTTGAGCACCGCGTCGTTCTGCACAACCACGACGTTGCCGACGAAGCGCACCAGCTCTTCGTTCTGGTCGGCTTCGAGCCGGTCGGCGGCGATGTGAATCGGCTTGTCCGGATCGAAGCTCGGCGGCAGAATGCCCCCCTGCTGCGCCGGCGCGGGCGTCGCGGCCAGCAGCGTCAGGAGCGCCAGGGCGAACAGACAGCGCTTCATTGGCGCGTCTCCCGCCACAGGCTGGCCCGCACGCGTTCGCGCAGAGCGAAGCTTTGTTTTTGCAGATCCAGGTCCATGCCGACACCTTCGACCGTCAAGGACGGCCCTTCCAGCAACACCGCTTCATCGGTAGTCGCCGTTTTGTTGCGCGCGTCGAAATTCAATTGTGCCGTATGCAAAATGTAACCATCGTTCGTCTTGCCGACCACGTTGCCGCTCAGCGAGCCACGGCGATTTTCCAGGTCGACCTCGCCGCGTTCCCCCTGCACGGTGATACGCCGCGCGCCGGACACGGCCTCGCCCTCGACCTGCTTGAGCGTCAACTGGTTGCGTTGCTGGAAAAACTCCGCTTCGCGGGCCCGTAACTCCCATTGCATCGCTCCGCCTTGCGTGCGGGTATACACAAATTCGCTGAGAATTCCCTGGGCGGCGGGCTCGACGGCATCCGACGATTGCCGCTTGGCCGGCGCGGCAGTAAGGTTGATCCAAATGATCGCCCCCCCGACGACAACCAAGACACATAACGCAGCAATTCGAAGCGGTTGTTTTCCCATAATGTGCGGCCATTATAGCACGATTTATGCCAATTCCCCAAAGGATTTCAGCAGGCGCCCTTCACTCATTTAACTTATCGGAATTACAATGCAAACAGTTAAATCAATCGGGGGAGCACAATTTTCTTTTTTTCGATTTTCGTCCGTTGTCTCGCGCGGGGGCATCCATTAGGATAGGGGCTCATTTTCCGGAGCGAAACACGCGTGAAGCAGCCATCGACGAACATCCCGGCCTATTCCCTGTGCCTGACGGCGGCGCTGGCCGTGCGTCTGGGATTTCCCCGCTTATTCGGCGGGTTAAGCGAGCGCAGCCTGGAGCAGATCCTCGATGCGCGGCAGTGGAGCGAGGTCGGGCACTGGACGCTGCCGGGCGCGCCGCATTACTTCCTGCAGACGCAGGTGCGCGATCTGCTCGGCGACACCCTGCCCGCCATGCGCTGGCTGCCGGTGCTGGCCGGGCTGGCCGTGATGTTGCTGCTGTATCTGCACGGGCTGCGCACGGGGCGGCGGCGCGCGGGGATGATCGCCGTGTTGTTCTATGCGGCGATTCCGCTCGCGCTGATGGAAAGCATTCACCCGTCGCCGGCGGCAGGCGCGACGGCGGGCGTGGTGCTCGGCCTGTACCTGCTGGACCGCGCGTATTCCCAGCGAACCAACTGGCTCGCGATCGCGGCCGGGCTGTGTTGGGGACTGGCCTGGTGGATCGTGCCGGGCGCGGCGCTGCCGATCGTCGCGGCGGGCATTCCCCTGCTCGGATCGCGGCGCGATGAAGACACTCCCCGGCGTATTTTCCCGGCGGCGCTGGCCGGGTTCTTCGCGCTGTTCGTTCCGCTGACGATCTTCCGCCACGTCGTCGAAATCCCCGCGTTGTCGCCCGGTCTGCCGGCGGCGGATTTGCTCGGCTCATCGGCGATGATCCTCACTCTGGCGGGCAGCGGGCTGCTGATTCTCCCCGGCGTCCTCTCGTGGAAACGCGCATCGCTGTTCGACCGCAGCGCCTGGTGGATGGGCCTGGTCGCGCTCGGATTGATCGTCACCGGCTCGCCGACGTTGCGCGAAACGGCCGTGGGCGTGGCCGCCGCCATGCTGGGATGGTCGGCCGCCGTGCACCTCGACGCGATGCTGCCGCCGGTGGCCGAGGCGAACGACCGACGCCGGTACGCGCTGCCGCTGGTGTTGATCGTCGTCACGATCGGCGGACCGGCGCTCGCCTACCGCGCGTTGAACGAGGCGGATCGTCACTGCGCCGCGCGGGTCGAAGCGCTGCGCCGGCTGGATATCGGCGAAGGCGTGTTCGGCGGCGGCATGGCGATGAACTATCTGCTGACCGGCGAGCGCAACGTCGCCTCGTTTGCCGACCTCTCGCCGCGCGAGCAAGGCATCGCCGAGCGCGACGGGCTGGCGAGCCTGCTGCGCGACAAGAAAATCGTCGGGATCGTCCTGGATCGCCGCCGCGATGATCCGCGCTGGAGCGAAGAGCTGGACCACGATTGGATGGCCACGCGGCTGTTGGACAACGGCGAATTCGTCGCCCATCGGCTGGATGATGTTTTCCCGGCCGGCGAGCAGCGGTTCGTGGAATGGAGCAAGCTCGATCCGGCGTGGCCGCGACAGGGGCGCATCGTCAATCATGAAACGCCGGCGCGCCTGGAGTTGATCAGCCAACCGCGCGCGAGCGAGCCCTACGTGCCGGGCATCGACCGGCGGGTGCTGATTGAGCTGACCGACGAACCGGGCGGCGCGGACGTCTATCAAATCGACATCGACTGCTACGACCAGCAAGATGCCTTGCTGTGGCAACATCGCGAGACGATCGATTTATCCGAAAGCGTCGCCGGACCCGGCGTGCGCCTGGCGCAGATCGCCCTGGAGCGCAGCAGGCGCAGCGACGGCGAGGTGCTGATCGTGCCGCCGATGATCCTGCAGATCGCCACGGTGCGCATCAGCGCCGCACCGGAAAATTCCCCGGAACGCAAGCTGACCGTATTGGCAAGGCTGCCGCTTTGGTGGTAGGGTCGAGCGATGCGCAAACAATTGAAAAGAGAAACATTATACTTCTGGGGAATCATTGCCCTGGCGTTGGGTTTGCGCCTTTTTTTCTATCATCAGTTCGGCAACGTCTTCTCCCATGAAGGCGAGAGCTACAGCAAAATCAACCTCGCGCGCGGCTGGGTGTACGGCGGCATGCCCTACCCCGATCCCAATTTCGGCCCGCTGCACACCTGGTTGATTTACGCGTTGTATTGGCTGTTCGGCGATTGGGTGACGCCGCTGCGGCTGTTCGGCGTGATCGTGGGCACGTTCAGCGTCGCGTTTTTCTACGGCGCGCTGCGCGAGGAACTGGGCACGAAAGAAGCGCTGTTCGGCGGCCTGCTCTACGCCGCCTTTCCCATGCACCTGCGCGCCAGCCCGACGGGCATTGCCGAAACGCCGTACATCTTCTTTCTGACGATGGGTTTGTACGCGTTTTTGCGCCTGCGCAATCGCGAGCAGGATCAGTGGTTCAATACCATCATCGCCGCCGTCGGCTTCACCGGCGCGGGCATGCTGCGTTACGAAGCGTGGCTGTTTCTGCCGGTGTTGTGTTTGCTGCTGCTGTTGAAACGCAAGATCGTCGCCACCTTCGTCTTCGGCGCACTGTGCTCGATTTTCCCCCTCGTGCACATGTACGAAACGTACAAAATGACCGGCGATCCGACGAACTTCTCGAAGGTCGCCGCGACCATCGCGCATCAATACATGCCGTGGGTGTACAGCGATTTCGAACGGCTGACCGGCTGGTCGGTGAACATCTTGTACGGCGTGGGCGCGCCGGTCGCGGCGCTGTTGCTGATCGGCCTGATCTACAGCCTGTACAAACGCCAAGGGTGGATCTTCGCGGCGATCCTGGCGGCGCCGTTCGCGGTGGTGCATTACAAATCGTACACCAACACGATGGACCCCTCGCTGGAGCGCTACTCGCTGTCGTTCGCCACGCTGCTGTTGCCCTACGCGGCGTTGTTGCTGGCCCGCATGCACGACTGGCTGCGCTCGCACCGGCCGGAATTCGTGCACGTGCTGACGGCGGCGGTGCTGGTCATCGCCGGCTACCAGGTAAATCTGGGATACGTGCAGGCGCGGAAAAACCAGTTTCCGATCGACATCCAGAACGTCGTGAAGTGGCTGCGCAACAACACCACCGACAAGGATCGCGTGCTGGCCGACAAGCAGTTTCACCCCTACGTGGTGATCGAAAGCGGGTTGGAACACGAAAACTTCGTCAGCATCGAATGGGAAGCGGGCACCGATAAGATCCAGGAAAACGCGCTCGAGCGGATGCTGACCGAAAAGACGCCGACGATCGTCATTCTGGATTACACCTTCGCCAACATCCCGCACGTCAATTCGAACCTCGACGCCTTCCCGATTCCGAAAGACGAAAACCGGGCGACCTTCCACAGCTTGGAGTTCGTCAAGGAATTCCAGGAAGGCAACTACGCCGTCTTCCGCGTCGTCAAACCGCCGGCGAGCCGGCCATGAGACGGTGGCGCCGTAAACACACGCGCAATTTGTTATTCGGCCTGCTCGTCGCGGCGGCCTTGTTTGTTTTGTTTGAAGGGCTGCTGCGCACGTTCGATTATCGCGGCGACCCGGGCGTGGCCGATTTCCGCTTCCGGCTCGGCGACGTGGTGGTCGAAGGCAAACCGGACCCGATTCGCTTCTGGAAAATCGAGGGCAACGAACCGCACTTCAACAACTACGGTCCGCGCATTATCTGCATGGCCGATTCGGTGCTGGTGGTCGACGTCAACAAGTCCTATGCCGCGTTTTTGCCCAAGGCGTTGCACGAGGCCGGCTACGCGAAGTCGGTGCAGGTTTTCAACGCCGGCGTCTCGGGCTACACCTCGTTTCAGGGAAAGCGTTACCTGGAGCATGAACTGCGCCAATATCATCCGGCGATCGTGACCGTCGAATTCGGCTGGAACGACCACATGGACAGCGGCATCGGCATCAGCGATCACCAGGCCCGCGTACCCTTGTCCTTCGTCCTGGCCATCCAGAAACGATTGGCTTTCCTGCGCACCTATCGCCTGCTGCGCACCACGATGAAACCGCGCTCGAAGCCGGCCGGCGTCCTGCGCGTGCCGCTGCCGCAGTATGAGGAAAACCTGACCGCGATCGTCGAGACGGCGCGGCGCGACAACATCGTGCCGATTCTGATCGTGCCGCCGTATCTGGAACATACCAACTCCGATCAGTCGCTTCATTTAAAGTACATCGACGCCACCCGCGCGGTGATCGCCCGAACCGGCGCGATCGGCATCGATCTGGTCGAGCAATTCCGCACGCGCCCCGACTTTTTCTTCTTCCCCGAAATCGATTGCGTGCACTTCAACGAGCACGGCGCGGAGTTGATCGCCGAGACGCTGGCGCGGACAATCGTCGAAAAACGTCTGTTGGACGGCGACTAACGCCATCCTGTTGAGACTAAAACGCATTTGCGTTGACAACCGACGGCGGATGTCTATAATTTGCCGATCGAATGTTCGTTGGATTTCCCTCACTTGGAGGATGCGATATGTCCCAAAAGAACTTCCTATTCACGTCCGAATCGGTGACCGAGGGCCACCCCGACAAGATCGCCGATCAAATTTCGGATTCAGTTCTCGACGCCATCATCAAAGACGATCCGACCGGGCGCGTCGCTTGCGAAACGTTGGTCACCACCGGCATGGCGGTTATCGCCGGTGAAATCACCACCAATACCTACGTCGACATGCCCCAGGTCGTGCGCGATACGATCCGCGACATCGGGTACAACGACTCGAACATGGGCTTCGACTGGGAAACCTGCGCGGTGATTACCAGTATCGATCGCCAGAGCCCGGACATCTCGCAGGGCGTCACCGCCGGCGAGGGTCTGCACGACGAACAGGGCGCCGGCGACCAGGGCATCATGTTCGGCTACGCGGTGAACGAAACCGCCACGCTGATGCCCGCGCCGATTTACTACGCGCACAAACTGACCGAAGGACTGTCGCTGGCGCGCAAGGAAGGCCGTTTGAATTTCCTGCGTCCCGACGGCAAGAGCCAGGTTTCGGTGGAATACATCGACAACAAACCGGTGCGTATTCACACGGTGGTCATCGCCACGCAGCATTCGCCGCGCGTGACCTACGATGAGATCGTCGACGGCATCAAAAAGGAAGTCATTTTCAAATCGCTGCCGGCCGAGCTGCTCGACGACAAAACGATCTATCACATCAACGCCACCGGGCGGTTCGTCATCGGCGGTCCGCAGGGCGACTGCGGCCTGACCGGGCGCAAGATCGTCGTGGACACCTACGGCGGCATGGGCCGGCACGGCGGCGGCGCTTTCTCGGGCAAGGATCCGAGCAAGGTGGACCGCAGCGCGTGTTACATGGCGCGTTACATCGCGAAAAACGTGGTCGCGGCGGGGCTGGCGCATCGCTGTGAAGTGCAGCTGGGTTACGTGATCGGCGTGGCCGATCCGGTCAGCGTGTACGTGGACACCTTCGGCACGCACAACGTCGATCCGGACGTGATCGCCAAGGCGATCCGCGAAGTGTTCCCGCTCAAGCCGGCGGAGATCATTCGCCACCTGGATCTGCTGCAGCCGATTTACAGGAAAACGGCCGCCTACGGTCACTTCGGGCGCGAGATTTTCAGTTGGGAAAAAATCGACAAAGTCGAGGACCTGAAAAAGGCCGTGCGATAGTAAAACCCCTTGAAGTAACGACGGGTAGGCGCTAGCCTACCCGTTTGTATTTCTCAGCAAAGGAGATGGAGATGATCAAGCATCACGTCAAAGACCTGGCGTTGGCGGAATTGGGCAAAAAGCGCATTGATTGGGCCGAAAAAGACATGCCGGTTCTGCGTTTGATCCGCGAACGTTTCAGCAAAGAAAAACCGCTGACGGGCTTGACCGTCGCCGCCTGTTTGCATGTGACCACCGAAACCGCCAACCTGATGAAAACCCTCAAAGCGGGCGGCGCGAACACGGTGCTGTGCGCCTCCAATCCGCTGTCGACGCAGGACGACACGGCGGCGAGTCTGGTGGCGCACGACGAAATTCCCGTCTTCTCGATCAAGGGCGAGGACAACGAAACGTACTATTCGCACATCAACGCCGCGCTGGATTTCCATCCGCAGGTGACGATGGACGACGGCGCCGACCTGGTCAGCGTGCTGCACAAAGAGCGCAAAGATCAGCTCGCCGAAGTGGTGTGCGGCACCGAGGAAACGACCACCGGCGTGATTCGCCTGCGGGCGATGGCCGCCGAAGGCGTGCTGGGGTTCCCGATCATCGCGGTCAACGACGCCAAGACCAAACACTTCTTCGACAATCGCTACGGCACGGGCCAGTCGACGATCGACGGCATGGTGCGCGCGACCAACCGCCTGCTGGCCGGCAGCAATTTCGTCGTCTCCGGCTACGGCTGGTGCGGGCGCGGCATGGCCATGCGGGCGCGCGGCATGGGCGCGAACGTGATCGTCTGTGAAGTCGATCCGATGGTTTCGCTCGAAGCGGTGATGGACGGCTTCCGCGTGATGCCGATCGCCGAAGCCGCGAAGATCGGCGATTTCTTCTGCACGCTGACCGGCGATATCAACGTTATCGACGTGCCGCACTTCGAAATGATGAAAGACGGCGCGATCGTCGCCAACAGCGGCCACTTCAACGTCGAGCTCAACCTCAAGGGGCTCGAAGAGATCGCCGTCGAGCACAAAGAGGTGCGCCCGTTCGTCGAAGAATACACGCTCAAAAGCGGCAATCACGTCTGCGTGCTGGGCGAAGGCCGGTTGATCAACCTCGCCGCCGCCGAAGGGCATCCCAGTGGCGTGATGGATATGAGTTTCGCCAACCAGGCGCTATCGCTCGAATACCTCTGGGCGAAAAGGCCGGCGTTGGAAAAGAGCGTCTACCCGGTGCCGGAAGACATCGACAAGGAAATCGCGCGCCTCAAGCTGGCCGCGATGGGCATCACCATCGACACGTTGACGCCCGAACAGGAAGAGTATTTGCGCTCCTGGCAGATCGGCACCTGATTTCACCTCTGGTTCGGAGACACACGGATGAAAGCCTGGATCCGCGCGATTGGATTTTATCGCGGCTTCCTGCTGGTCAGCTTCGTTCCCACCAGCCTCGGCGCGGCGGTCGCCTTCGCGCAAACGAGCGGCTTTTCGTGGGGCTTGTTCGCACTGACCATGCTCGCCGTCTGGTGCAGCCACGCGGGCACCAACCTGCTCAACGATTACTACGATCACGTGTCGGGCACCGACGACATCAACGAGGTGCGCACGCCCTTCTCCGGCGGCACGCGCGTCATTCAGGAAAACATGCTGCCGGCCTGGAAGCTGAAAATCGCCGCGGTGATTTTCTTCGGCATCGGCGCGGTGCTGTTTCTCACCCTCATCAGCCTGACCGGCTGGCCCTTGCTGCTGCTGGTCGTTTTCGGTCTGGCCAGCGGCTGGTTTTACACCTGGCGGCCGGTGTGGCTGGCTTACCGCGGCTTCGGTGAATTGTTCATTCTGCTCAACTTCGGTCCGGCGCTGGTCTGGACCGGTTATTACACGCAACTGCGCAGCGTCGATCTGACCTCGCTGATGATCGGCCTGATCGTCGGCCTGTGGGCGGCGGCGATCATCACGATCAACGAGGTGCCCGATTACGTCGCCGACAAGGCGGTCGGGAAGAACAACCTCGTCGTACGCTTCGGCCCGGCGCTGGGCATCAAGTTGTGGGCGACGCTGCTGTACGTGGCGTTGGCGCTGCTGGTGGGCGGCGTGTTCACCGGCATCCTGCCGCGCACGGCGGCGCTGGCGATGCTGGTGACGCCGTTGATCATCCGCCTGACCGACCGCGCGAGTCGGCCCATCGAGGAAATCGCCGAGGTGACCGAGCTGTGCGGCGGCACGATCAAAAGCGAAGTCACCGTGTGGGCGCTGCTGCTGGTCGGCCTGATCGTCACCGGCTTCCAGGGATGGGCCTGATGCGCATCGCGATCGTCGGCGCCGGACCGGCCGGATCCTATTGCGCCGCCCTCCTCGCCCGCCGGGGAGCCGACGTCACCCTGTTCGACCGGCAAGCGACCGCCTGGGAAAAGCCTTGCGGCGGCGGCGTGCCGCCTAAAGTGCGCGAGCGCTTCGCCGAGGTGCTCGCCTACGACGGGCCGCGCCAGGCGGTGGACACCGGCGTGTTCACCTCGCCGTCGGGCGTGCCGGTGCGCCTGCAAAGCGGGCGGCCGATGTGGATCATCGAGCGCAAGCTCTTCGACGGCTACCTGCGCGATCTGGCCAAACAAGCCGGCGCGAAATTCACTCATCAACGCATCCGCCGCGTCGAGCAAGACGGCCGCGAGGTCGTGCTGCACGGCGCGCAGGAACATCGTTTCGATTTCGTCATCGGCGCGGACGGTTGTTTTTCGGTGGTGCGCCGCGACCTGCTCGGGCCGATTCCCAAGCACCTGGTCAGCATGACCGTCGGGTATTTCATCGACGTCCAACAGACCGAGGCGGTCACCTGGTTTCTGCCCAAACCGGGGTACGTGTGGGCGTACCCGCGCCCCGACCACATTTGCCTGGGCGGCGGATCGAGTGACCCGCAACTGGACATGTGGGCCGAGGTCGAGCGCATCCGTAGCGCGCATTATCCGACCGCGACTGTGCGACAGAAGTGGGCCGCGCCGATTCCGTTCATCCGCGATCCGTCGTTCTTTCGCGGGCCGACGACCGGGGCGAACTTCGCGGTGATCGGCGACGCCGCCGGGCACGTGGACGCGCTGACCGGCGAAGGCATCTTGTATGCATTGTGGGGCGGCGCGCTGTTGGCGCGGGCGTTGCTGGCGGGCGATCATCGCCATTACGAAGTCGCGTGGCACGATGAATACGGGCGCGAGCTGGAGAAGACGAGCAATCTGTCGGCGCGCTTTTACGATCCGCGCACGATGGAGCGCGTGTTCGGCGTCGCCGCGCGCAGCGCCACCTTGCGGCGCTATTTGATGGACATCATGACCGATCAGCCAAGCTACCTGGAAACCGGGCGGATGTTCATGCGGCGACTGCCGATGATCGGCCTGGACCTGATACGGAGTCTGTGGTGAACACACCGTTGCCGGCCAAATCGCAGTTGTGGGCGTGGGGCATCGTTTCGTGGTTGTTGTGCGCGAGCTTCACGTTCTACGTAACCTTCGTGCAATACGCGCTGCTGGGGCGGGCGACCACCGAACTGCAACTGCGCGAAGAGGATCTGACGATCGGCTTCGGCCTGCTGGCGTTGTTGGGCATCGCCGGCTCGCTGCTGGCCGGGTATTGGATCGATCGCAAGCGGGCGCGACCGGGGCAGTTGGTGCAGGCCACGGCCTATCTGTCGGGCGCGGTCGCGTTGTGCGCGGTGCTGGCGATGCAGGCGCCCGGACGCTGGACGCTCACGGCCGTGTTCGCGCCGATGGGCCTGGCGCTGGGCCTGTTGATCGTCGTGTTGCTGTTCCTCTTTTTGTCGCTGCTGCCCTTCCGCGTGCGCGGCATCTTCGCCGGATTCACCGCCGCGATCGTCTACCTGATGGCGAACGTCCTGGCGCTGTTCACCGCGACGCCGGATAAAATCGGCCTGTTCGATCTGGGCCTGATGCTCGGCAACGTCGCGCTGGCCTTGGTTTTCTACGACATCCTCACGTCCGTACCGGCCGAAACGCCGGGCGTCGAACGGCCGCTCAAGGCCATGCCGTTGCGGCTGTTGCCGCTGGCGGCGGTCGTGCTGATCGACACGGCGCTGTTCGTGCAGGTGTCGCGCGCGCCGGGGCAATGGCCGGTGTACGCGACCGCGCGCGATTGGCTGTCCAACGGGCTGTTTCATTTTCTGGTCGCCGCGTTCGCCGGCTTGCTGTACGCGCGCATGGGCTGGCTGAAGCTGACCAAGCTCGCGGCCGTCGCGCTGGCGCTGACGCTGGGCTTGTTCGTCGCGCATCGCCTGGGCGCGGCCGATCTGGGCAAGGCGATCGTCATCGCCTACAGCCTGACCGTCGGCCTGTACACGGTGGCCCTGTTCACCGTCTTCGGCGAAGAGACCCCGCGCGCGCGCCCGGCCACGGGCATCGCCTGGGGCATGTGCCTGGTCGGCTGGATATGCAGTCCGGCGGGAATCGCGTTGGGAACCGCGCTGCTGTAACGCTTACCAGCGCATGAGCATCGCACCCCAGGTGTACCCGGCGCCGAAGGACGCGAAGCCGACCAGCATCCCGGGCTTGATCAACTTCTTCTTCAACGCTTCGTGGGTAACGATGGGCAGCGTCGCGGCGGTCGTGTTGCCGTATTTCTCGATGTTGTTGAGCGTCTTTTCCGGCGGCACGCCGGCCGTCTGGCAGGCGAATTCGTTGATGCGCAAATTGGCCTGGTGCAGCACCCAGAAATCGACCTCTTCCGGCTTGACGCCCGCCTTGTCGCAGGCGGTTTTCATCGTTTCGGGCAACCGCCGAATGGCGTGCGAAAAGACCAGCGGGCCTTTCATCTTCGGATAGATGCGGCTTTCCTCGATCATCTTGTGCGTCAGGCGCGGATGCTTCACCGAGCTTTCCATTTCGGTCCACAGGGCGCGGAAGTACTTGCCGTCGCCGTGCAGATCGGTCGCCACCACGCCTTTGTCCTCCTCGTCGGTCGCTTGGCAGATAAACACGCCGGCGCCGTCGCCGAAGATCACGGTCACGTCGCGCCCCTCTTTGGAGAAGTCCAGCGCGGTCGAGTGAATCTCCGAGCCGGTGACCAGGATCGTCTTGAACAACCCCTGACGGATCCAGGCGTCGGCCACGGCCATCGCGTAGAGGAAGCCGGTGCATTGGTTGCGGATGTCCATCACCGCGCCGCCGTTGATGCCCAGCGCGTTTTGCACCAGCGGGGCCATGCCGGGGAACATGTGGTCCATGCTCAGCGTGGCGGAAATGACCGCTTCGATTTCGTTGGCGTCGATGCCCGCTTCGGCCAGCGCGATGTCGGCGGCGCGTTTGATCATCTCGGTGCCGCTCATGCCCTCGGGCACGAACCGCCGCTCCTTGATGCCGGTGCGCTGCACGATCCATTCGTCGGAGGTTTCAAACAGCTTGGCCAGATCGTCGTTGGTCACGACCCGCTCGGGAACGTACATCCCGGTGCCGATCACTTTCATGCTGGGCATCGTTGACTCCTAGAGTTTGATCTTGCGCAAATACTCCGCCGCTTCCTCGGGCGGCGTGGGGTTGATGTAGAAACCGCTGCCGCGTTCGAAGCCCGCGATTTTCGTCAGGCGCGAGGTGATCTCGATGTGCCAGTGATAAAACGCCGCCACACCCTGCCCGAAGGGCGTGGTGTGCAGCGTCAGGTTGTAAGCCGTTTCGCCCACGGCCCGTTCGAGGCGGCGCAGCGTTTCGGAAAGGATCTTGGCCAGGAAAGCGAATTGCTCGTCGTTGGTTTCCTCGAAACGAGCCTGATGCGTGCGCGGCAGAATCCACAACTCGAAGGGATGCCGGCTGGCGAACGGCGCGATGACCACGTAGTCGGGATTTTCCGCGACGAGCCGTTCGTTGTCGTGCAGTTCCTGGCGCACGATGTCGCAGTAGATGCAGCGCTGCTTGAAATCGAAATACCGCTCGCTGCCTTTGAGTTCCTCCATCACCGACTTGGGCACGATGGGCAGCGCGATCAACTGACTGTGGCTGTGCGGCTGCGTCGCGCCCGCGCCCGCGCCCTCGTTCTTGAACACGAGCGTGTATTTGAAACGCACGTCGCGCTTCAGATCGTTCATGCGATCGCGGTAGGCGCGCAGCACGCACTGCAATTCGTGTTCGTTGTACTGCGACATCTTACGGTCGTGGGCCGGCGTTTCGATGATGATCTCGTGCGCGCCGATGCCGTTCATCTTGTCGTAAAGCCCGAGGCCCTGCCGATCCAGCTCGCCCTCGACGCGCAGCGCGGGAAACTTGTTGGGAATCACGCGGACGCGCCAGTTGGGATCGTTGGTTCCGCCGGAATCGCGGTAGGCCAGAATCTCGCGTGGGGTCAGGTGTTCATTGCCCGGGCAGAACGGACAGATGCCCGGCTGTTCGAGCGCCGGCTCCGGCTCGAGATTCAACGGCCGCTTGGCGCGCTCGGTGGAAATGATCACCCACCGTTCGGTAATTGGACATTTGCGAAGTTCGGGCATGTTACTTTTTCCACCATAGCGGATCGACGTCCGCGAAAACGGAATCCTGCGCTTCCAGTTCGTCGAGGAAATTGCCGTCGGCGTCCGACAAGCCGCCGTTGGCGCGATAGTGATCGAGAATGCCGACCAGGCGCTTAAAATATTCGTCGTGCACCGACAGGCGCATTTCGGCGTAGTCGCGCGCCGACCAGGTGCTGATCAGGAACTGCCAGTCGCTGGCTTCCAGCAGCAACAGTTCGCGCGCGAGTTGTTTCATCAGGCGTTTGATCGTCGGGTCGTCGCTGGCGGCAAAGGCCTCGGCGAGTTCGCCCATTTTCGTTTCAGCCAGGTAAATATGCTTCCAGGACCACTCGGTCCATTCGTTGAGCCAAATGTAATGGTAGCCGCCCTCGCCCCAACTGCCTTCGGGAATGGCGATGATCTCGGTCGGCGGATTCGTCTGCAGCATCTGCCCGCCGGTGGCCGGCTCCAGATCCGGATCGGCGGCGACCCACTTGCAGACGTTGTAGATGAATTCCGGGCCCTCGAACCACCAATGGCCGAACAACTCGGTGTCGAAGGGCGCGACCAGGATGCCCGCCTCGCCGACTTCGTCGCGGTAAGCGGTCAACTGCTTTTTGATCAGATCCTTGAAGTGGCCGGCGTTTTCGTTGAGCCGCGCGGCGATGATCGACGGGTCGTATTCCTTTTTGTCGCCCAGGTCGACTTTCGCGCCGGTGACGCGCCAGTAGCGGTTGCCGCCCGGGAAATGCTTTTTGTGGAAGTCGAGGTAGTTGCCGTCGCCCGGATAGCCGTATTCGCCGGACCACACCTGCAGCGCGGTCTGCGTGTCGCGCACGAGAATCGCCGCGACCTTCGGACCGCCGCGACTGGAGACCAGATACGATTTGCGCGGCGTTTTCGGATCGCCTTCGATGTGCGTGTAGGCTTTTTCGAACTGCCCCCACAGACGCTGCAGGGCGTCGAAACGGTCGATGTACGCGCCGATCGGCTTGCCGCCTTCGAGCAGGTGGCTGTCGACGATGAAGTAGCTGATGCCGTTTTCGTGCAGCACTTCCTCGACGCCGGCACGGTCACAGGTTTTCTTGCCGGGGAAATCGACCGGGTGCGTCCAGGCGTAGGACGGGCGATAGGCGCACTCGGGCAGCCAGATGCCCGCGGGCTGTTTGCCGAAATGCTTGCGGTACGTTTCCACGCCGGTACGCACCTGGGCGCGCACGGCCTCGTCGGAGCCCAGCAGCGGCAGGTAACCGTGCGTCGCGGCGCAGGTGATGATTTCGATGTGTCCGTCGTCTTGCAGCTTGCGGAACGAGCCGACGATGTCGCGGTGATATTTTTCGTTGAAATCGCGGCTGATCGCCATGAAGTAGTCGCGCCACATCGCGGCCAGCGACTCCTTGGAGTCGCCGGTGCGCGCAAAGGCCTCGTAGTCGTTGACGCTGGCTTCGATCTTTTGATCGATGTAGTCGTTCAGAATTTCCGGAAAGGCCGGATGCGCCAACTGCTCGCATAAAATCGGCGTCAGACCGATGGTGATCGCCGGTTTGATCCCCTCGTCGACCAGCCGATTGAAGACATTCAATAGCGGGATGTAACATTCGACCGCAGCCTCGTTGAGCCAATCGGTGCCGTGCGGCCATTTGCCGTGTCCCAGTACGTAGGGTAAATGCGTGTGCAGAACGAACGTGAATTTTCCCAAAGACATTTTATAAACTCCCCAACGTCAAAGTGAGTTGCAGGGCTTTGCTTTCCCCCGTACCGACGCGGAACCGGTTGCAGAAGGCGAAGGCCGTTCCCTGATAGGTGCGCTCGAAACCGCCCTCGCTCTGGCTGACGGTCTCGACCGGGAAATGCCACAGCTCGGTGGGTTCGTCGACGCGCATTTCGACGCGCAGTTTTTTCCAGGCGTCGTTGAGCGCGATCATCTCGATGCTTTCGGCGATGCCGCTGACGCCCATCGTGCGTTTCTCGTCGCCGACTTCGATCCAGCGATCCTCGGCCATGCCGGTCAGCAGGGTGAAGTTCCATTGCCGCGCCAGCCACAGGTCGATTTCGGCGCCGAGGTTGGTGACCGTCGTAACCAGGTCGATCCGCGGTTGGTCGACCGCCGCCGAAACCGTTTTGGTCACGCGCAACGGATGACGCACGCCGCCCGGGTAGATGCCGCCCTCGCGGGTCATCTCGATTTCGAAGCGGTCGCCGACGCGCTCGGCGCGCACCAGTTGATAGGGCTGGTTGACGAAATCGCCCAATTCGCCGTAACGCACGGTGGCGAAGCCGGCCGCATCGGTCCACGGCGCGAGGAAATGGTCGAGGTTGCCGTAGCGATCGAACCAATCGTAGAACAGCAGCTCGGCCAGACCCTTTTCCTTGACGCGCACGACCTCGTGCGGATTTTTCGCCTCGCCGTTGGATTCCTGGTGCACCGACAATTTCGAGTGATAGATCTCGCGCCGCCGCGCCAGTACATCGGTGAGGTGATGACGCGAGCGCCGGTCGACCAACTCGTACACCGAACCGCCGTAGGACGGCTTGACCACCAAGTGCAGATACTCGGTGTCGATAACCACATCGTCGTTGCCGTCGGCGTCGTGATCGATCACTTCCAGCACGGGCAAGCCGAGCACGGCGTCGATTTTCTCCTCGGCGGCGTACAACTCGTTGAACACGCCGTCGCGTAGATAGTTCAAATACAGACCGCCGAACAGGCCGTGCCAGTAAGCGCAATTGCATTGGCCGCGCAGCAGCGACGTTTGCGCTTCCTTGAGCCTTTCGTCGTCCGGGTGCTCGGCCAGCGCCCGTTGCAGCTTTTGCGAAATGCGCAGCATGCGTTTGTGCATGCGGTTGGCCTCGGGGTACTTGGCCAGGAAGTTGTCCCAGAAGCCGCCGCGCACAAAGGGCGCGAGGTGATCCCAATGCCCGTCGCGCGTGGCCTGTTCGCGAATGCGCATCAGTTCGACGCCCGCCTCGACCGGCAGCGACCACTCGGTCATCTCGTGGTAGCTGGCGGTGGGCAGATACAGGCGGCCGGTCGGCGGATCGGCGTCGAGCACCTCGCGGTAGAGCACGATGTCGATGTCGTCGGCCTGCTCGAGCTTGACGAAGAATTTTTCGAGCCACTGTTTTTCGTAAACCCACTCGTAGGTCTCGGGCCAGATGCCGAACTTCTCGCCGTCGTCGGCGTAGGTGACGACCGGATTTTTCATCCGCTTGCCGATTTCACGGATGTACGCCAGGTTGTTTTCCGCCGAATCGAAGGGGATTTTGTAGCGCAGCACCTTGTCGATGGGGAACATCGCCGTGGTGTTGCCCCAACGTTCGGTGCTGTAATAGCCGACCATTTTTTCCTTCGGGATGCCGGCGAAGCGGAAGTGGCTTTCGTCGACGATCGTGTATTCGATGCCCGCCTCGCGCAGCAACACCGGCAGGCTCGGTTCCCAGATGCGCTCGGTGAGCCAGATGCCGCGAATCTCCGCGCCCAGGCGCCGGCGCGCCCACTCGTTCATGCGGGTGAGTTGTTCCAGTGCGTCGTCATGCGGAATGGCGGTGAGGATCGGCTCGTAAAAACCGCCGCCGAGGATTTCGAGCTGATTGCGCTCGACCAGCTTGCCGAGCTTTTCGATGTACTCGGGCTGGTGCGCTTCGATCCACTCCAGCAAGCAACCGCTGTGGTGAATGGCCATGCGGATCGCCGGATGCGCGTCGAGAAGTTCCAGAAACGGCGCGTAGCAGCGTTCATAAGCCTCGGCCATCACGCCGGCGAAATTGCCGACCGGCTGATGGTTGTGCGTTCCCAACGCGAGGCGTACCTTGTTCTTGTTCACGTCAGACACTCCAGTTGATGCTGTCATAATTTTCATCGGGCACGTAAATCATGACGCGCCCGTTTTTCGGAAAACGATCTTCCTCGACCTCGCCCTTCATCAGGTAGATGACGAACCACAGCGGCTGGCCCGGCGAAACGTCGAGCAGTTTGAAGGGCACGGCGACCTCGGCGATTTCGCCGACGCGCACGCCGTCGTGTTGCGCCACCGTTTCCCACCGGCTCAGATCGTCAGGCGCCAGCAACTCGTACTCGCGCAATTCGGCATCGCCCAAGGCGAAGGGGAAACTCACCTGGCGCTCGACCTGCCCTTGCAATTGAATGACCACGCGCAGGCCGTTTTCGCCGTAGGCCAGGCACTCGTCGGAGGGATCCAGGCGCAGGTAGAGGTTTTGTTGATCGAAGCCGAAGTACAGTTTGTGCAGGATATTCTTGGACAGGTGCATGCTGCCGCGCACCTTGGCCAGATCGATAAAGCCGGCGTCCTTCCACTCGTAGAAATGAGTGACGCGACCGTCCAGTTGCGGAGAAATGAGCGAGAGCGGTTGTACTACCAATTGACTATCCCGTTCGCGATGGATCGGTTCGTCGAGATACGCCGGAACGCGATCGCCCAACAACCGAAATACATTTTTAAGTTTGCCGCGGAATAGATTGTCGAATTCCGCGTCGTTTTCACTATTGAAATCGTCGTCATACCACCAGAACCAATCGGAACCCTCCGCCTGGAACAATTGCTCCTCGGCCGCGTCCAACGCCGCCGGATCGTGCCGCCCCGCCTGCCGCGCCATTTTCAGCGCGTTGTGCGTACGCTGTACGAGCGTCCAGGCCTGGTTTTCCTCCGGTCCGCCGATCCAGATGCCGTAGTTCGCGTTGATCCACGAACCGCTGTGCAATTTGTTCAACGTGCGTTGCGGCGGTTGTTCCTCCACCGCCTGGCGCATGGACACCGGCTCGAAGCGCTCGTCCTCGACCAGGATCCTGAACAATCCGTTGAGGAATCCCTCGCCGCCGTCGGCGTAATACTCCCATGGGTTCTCGCCGTCAAGGACGATCGACACCGTGCCGCCGGGCGTGACCTGGCGGATGCGGTCCAGGTGGCGCACGAAATCGGCCAGGGCGATCTCGGGCGGGTTCTTGCTGTAGGTGAAGCCGATCAGGTCCGACAGATAGCGATCGCGGAAGAACACGGAGACTTCCGCTTCGTTGACGGCCATGCGATAGGGCCGGTACAGGTCGCGCTCGCGGCTGAATTCCGGCAGGCTGCGCGCCAGGATGCCCTCATCGGTGGCCATCCACTTCAAGCCCGCTTCGGCAAACAGCGGCACGACCTCGGGACACACCGATCCTTCGCTGGGCCAGACGCCAACCGGCGCACGACCGAAAGTTTCGCGGTAGTAATCAACGCCGCGTTGGATCTGCGCACGCGCATCGTCGCGGAAGGAAAAATCGCCGGGCAGCATAACGTAGGGCATCGAGCGGCGCACGACGTCCGAACCGACGAGAATCGGCAGGATCGGATGATAGAACGGGCTGGTCGAAATTTCGACGCGGCCCGCGTCCAGCAGCCGCTTCCAACCGGGAATGACGCCGGCGAGCACTTCGGCCTGCACGTCGAGCACCAGGCTTTTCTCCGCCTCGGTGAACGAACCGCCCTTGGCGAGCAGCGGCGCGATGCGCTCGTCGCGTTGCGCGTTGAAGCCGAACCACGACAGGTTGAACCACACTTGCAGATCGCGCAGGTCCTGCCGCGAGAAACGGTGCACCGCCTTGTCGACGGCCGCCGGATCGCCGGGCACGCCGCGTCGCTGCAGCAGGGCGGCATAACCCGGATGACGACGCACCATCGTGTCCCAATTGGACATGAAGAAGTAGCGGACGATGAAGGCCTTCTCGTCCGGTTCCAGATCCTCCGGGTAAATGCGACTGAGATTGAGGAAGGTGTCGCTGAGCCGCTCGTCCTGCTCATAGGCTTTGAGCTGCGCCAGCAGGCTGGGCACGACGTTGATCGTGCAGGCCATCTGCGGGTGCCTGGCGAGCACGGCGTTCATGTCGGCGTAGGCCTTGGTGGCGTGCAGACGCACCCAGGGCAGCGATGTCTCACCCGAGAGATCGTCCAGATAATACGGTTGGTGCATGTGCCACAACAGGGCCACGCGCAATGGCGCACTCATGCTTCGATCCTGGTTCCTTTGGGAATTACTGTTATACCGTCGTCGGTCACGGTAAAGCCGCGCTGGCGGTCATGTTCGTGATCGAAGCCGATCTCCAAATGGGCCGGTACGCGCACATTTTTATCGATGATGCACCGATGAATGCGGCTGTAACGGCCGATGTCCACGTTTTCGAACAGGATGCTTTCGTTCACTTCGGAAAAACTGTTGATGCGCACGAACGAGCCGAGAATCGAGCGGTCGATGTGACCGCCGCTGATGATGCACCCCTCGGCGACCAGACTGTCGGTGGCGATGCCCAGGCGGCGCGATCTCTCGTCGGCGAACACGAACTTCGCCGGCGGCCCCTGCTTGGAATAGGTGTGAATCGGCCACTGGCGGTTGTGAATGTCCACGACCGGCGAAACGCTGACCAGGTCCATCGAGCATTGGTAATAGGCGTCGATGTCGCCGACGTCCCGCCAATACCCGCGCTCGTTTTCGCTCATGCCCGGCACGATGTTCTTGGCGAAATCGTAGACGAACATTTTGCGCGTTTTCATCATCGCGGGGATGATGGACTTGCCGAAATCGTGCGCGCTTTCGGGGCTGCGGCTGTCGGTGACGATCTCCTCGATCAGCGGATCGGCCGAGAAAATGTAGTTGCCCATGCTCACCAGCGCCCGCGTCGGATCGTTGGGCATCGGTTTGGGATTTTTCGGCTTCTCGGCGAATCCGATCAAGCGCCAATCTTTGTCGACTTCCATCACGCCGAACGAGGACGCCTGCTCGAGGGGCACCGGCACGGCCGCGATGGTCGCTTCGGAGCCCTTGACGATGTGGAAGTTGAGCATCTGGCGCACGTCCATTTTGTAGATGTGGTCGGCGCCGAACACGCAAACGTAGTTGGGGTTTTCATCGGTGATGATCTGCAGGTTCTGGTAGATCGCATCGGCGCTGCCCTTGAACCAATCGGGGCCGGTGCGCATCATCGCCGGCACGATCTCGACGTAGGAACCGAACTGCGCGCTGAAGCGGTAGCCGCGCATGATGTGCTTGTTGAGGCTGTCGGACTTGTACTGCGTGAGCACCTTGACCTTGTAAAAGCCCGAGTTGATGAAGTTCGACAGCACGAAATCGATGATGCGATAGCGCCCGCCGAAAGGCACGGCGGGTTTGGCCCGATGGATGGTCAGGGGCAACAACCGTCGTCCCTCGCCGCCGGCGAGGATCATAGTCAGAACATCGCTACTCATGGACCTGCTTCCCGATGATTGTGTCGAATTCCTGAAATACCAATAAGCCGGCTCCAAGAGCGCCGGCATCATTTCCTAAGGCGGCGCGTTCGATCCGTACGTTTTCCCCCGGCACGCGGTAGGCGCGCGCCCGTACTTCCCGGCGGATGGTCGGCCCTAAAACGTCAAAGGCCGCACTGATCCCACCGCCAATAACGAACAATGGTACATTAAGCACGTTTAGCACCGAAGCAATGACAATTCCAATATATTGTGCCGCTTCGCGCAAAATATTTTCACACACGGAACACCCTTGGCGCGCCGCATCATAAACCGCCAGCGGCGTCACTTTTTCGATGTCGCCGTCGAGCATCTGCAACAGCCGACGCCCCTCGCCGCGGGCGATCGCCTCTTTGGCCTGACGCACGATGGCCGGCCCGGCGGCGATCGCCTCCAAACAGCCCCGGTTGCCGCAGCCGCACAATGGGCCGTCGCGTTCGACGGTAATATGCCCGATTTCGCCGGCCATACCCCATTCGCCCTGCCAGATGCGCCCGTTGAGGATCACCCCGCCGCCGATGCCCGTGCCCAACGTCAGCAGCACCAGCGAATCGACGTCGCGCCCGACGCCCAGCCATTGTTCGCCCAGCGCGGCGACGTTGGCGTCGTTTTCCAGCACGACCGGCAGGCCGAGTCGTTCTTCGAGCGGTCCGCGCAACTGCACGTCGCGCCACTGCGGAAAATTGGGGCTTTGGCTGACCCGCGCCCGGTCGCGGTATACGCCGCCCGGACAACCCAGGCCCACGCCGATCACCGTGTTGGCGCCCTCTTTTTCCGCCACGGCGCGCAGGCGTTGAATCACGTCGACCAGCCGGTCGATCACCGCGTTGGGCGAAAGATCCTTGCCGGTGGGCGTTTGCGTCGGCGAGACGATCTTGCCGGCGCGGTCGACCAATGCGCCTTTGATGAACGTGCCGCCCAAATCGATGGCGATGGCCATTTTGTTCACTTATTGTTTCTCCAGATGATAAATATCCTGCAAATGGCGAAAGCGCCCTTCCCAATCCATGCCGTAGCCGATCACGAACTTGTCGGGAATGGTGAAACCGATCAGCGGATCGTTGAGCAGGTATTCCCGCTCCCGTTCCTTGGCCAGCAACACCGCGCTGCGCACGCCGGCGGCGCCGATTTTATGCATGTAGCTTTCGCAAAACGCCAGCGTCTTGCCGGAATCCAGAATGTCGTCGACCAGAATCACCTGCCGCCCGGCGATGTTCCAGGTCAGGCCGGAGAGCATTTTCAGCTCGCCGCTTTCCATGCCGCCTCCGTAGCTGGAGATGCGCAGAAAATCGATTTGCACGTCGCGTCCCACCGCGCGAATGAGGTCGGTCATGAAAAACAGCGCGCCGTCCAGAATGCCCACGAACGTCACCGGCTGCTCGCCGATATCGTTCAGCAACGCCGTGGCCATTTCGCGGATGCGCGCGGCGATCGTCGGTTGATCGATAAGGATGGTAAAACCTTCGGGAATCAAAGCAAATTCTCCCAGTTGTATAATTTATGACCCGAACCGCTATCATAGCGGCGACCCCGTCAACCCGCAAGGTGCGCCATCGTGCGCTAAGACAGCGAAACCAGAATGAACATCCTATCGGCGTGCCGATCGTGAAGGGTGATTATTTTTATTCCTTATACAGATGGCGCAGGGCCAGGATCACCGCGTGCATCTGATGCTGCGTGACGTCGATGCGCAATCCCGGCTCGCTGCGGTGGTTCATGATGCCGCCGATCGCCAGCGGATCGTCGGTGTGATGTTTAAGCAGAAACTTGTTGCGCTTGGCCAGCGGACCCTCGACCTGCCAGGAAGTCAGTTTGTACATTCCCTTGTCGATGGTGCGCTCCAGCCGCGACATGATCGCCTTGTCGTCGCGTTTTTCCGCGATGCGGTAGGCGTGCGTCAGCCCTTCGAAGGAATAACCGGTATTGCGCGTGCGACGCAAAATGCTGTGCGTGTTAATGATCCACCAGGCCAGCGCCAGCGTGGTGTCGGCGTACACGTCCGCGTCTTGCCAACCGGCGTCCTGGTACTCCCAGAACGACATCGAGCCCCACTGATAAAAGCCCTTGGTTTTGTCCGAATCCTGCTCCTTGCGCCAGGCGTCGACCGTGTACTTTTTCGCGAGGTACTTCGCGCCGCGCTCGATGGTCGGCACGTATTCCGTGTGTCCCGCGTACTTGGCCGCCTTGGACAACGCGAGCATGCTTTCGCCGTCGAAATACGGACTCGACTTGCCCAGGCGCACGTTCACGCCGCGCACCAGGCCCATCGAAAAGCCGCCGGATTTGAACTGCTGATTGCGGATGAAATTGAGGTAGCCGACCAGCTTTTGATCCAATTCGGCGCGCTCGGTTTCATCCAGATTCGGCTCGGCGCTCAGGGTATCGACAATCGCCAGCGCGACCAGCGCGACCGTGCCGGTCAGCACCGTTTTCGCGCCGGGATAATAAACGATCAGGGAATCGTCCGGCCCCGGCCGGGAGTTGCGGAAGAAGAAATCAAAGCCCTTTTTCAACGCTTCCCGCGAGGCGTCGGTCGGCTCGAACTGATGGCACAACGCGATGCCCCACAGCGCGCCGGCCTGGCGCACCTGGTTATCCAGCGGGCTCTGCTTTTTGGCGACGAAATCGTATTCGTAATTGAAATTGCCCTCCGGCTTCTGGTTGGCGATCATGAAGTCGCGCCCCAGGCGGAAGGATTCCAACAACATTTCGCGGGTCATCCGGCGATCGTAGTTGCGCACCGGCTTCCATTTCTGATCGGCGCGCACGGCCTTGATCTGCTCGGCGAATTCGCGCGAATCGTCGGGAATGCTCATGTGGCCGAACAGACGATCCTGGTTGATCCACACTAGAACGCCGGCCACGGCGAGCGCCGCGACGATCAACAGAAAACGATTAACAAATTTTTTCATCGGTCTCACTTTGCCAATGGTGTAGGTTTCAATGCCTCCGCACCGGCCGCCGCGGCCGCGCGCTGCAGGCCGCGATTGACCAGCAACAGGCCGGCGACGATCAATAACAGTCCGGCCGCTTCGCGCCAGCCGACCGCCTCTCCCAAAAACAGGGCCGCCAACGACGCCGCCGACAACGGCTGCAACGTCGTATAGCCGGCGACCAGCGACGGCGAAGACTGGCGCACGGCCCAGGTGTTGAGCGCATAGTTGATCGTCGTGGGCACCAGAATGATGAAGGCCATCCCCCACCACACCGCGCCCGGCGTCGCCGACCAGCTCAGCATGCTCACCTGCGGCCAACTGACGATCAGCACGCCCAGGCCGCCGAAGAAAAACGCCCAGGCGGTCAACGTCAACGGCGGCACCCGTTTGAGCACCGGACGCTGCAACACCAAAAAACCGGCATAACAAACGCTGTTGATCAACAACAAAATGTTTCCCAGGACTTTATCCTGACTCAGCGAAAAATTCAATGGATTGAGCATAATCAATGCGCCGGTCACCGCCAGCAAAATGCCGCCGACCTGCCCCAGTCGCAACCGTTCGATGCCGAAGATCGCCGCGATGGCCACGGTGAACACGGGAATCGAGGGCATGAGAATGCCCGCGTTGGTGGCCGTCGTGTATTTCAGGCCGAGGATGAACAGCACCTGATTGGCGAATACGCCCAACAAACCCAGCAGCGCGAGGGTCGGCAGTTCGCGCACTTTCATCCGGAACGGATTGCCTTCCAGCAGCCAGGCCGTGGCGAACAACAGCGGCGTGGCGCACATGACGCGCAAACCGGCCACCCCCAGCGGCGGCAGGTAAGCCAGGACCGCCTTGCCGGTCACGTGGAACGCGCCGAACATCACCTGGATAAACAACAAGGCGGCATGGACGCGCCAGTCAACGTGCTTCATTCAGACTCCGCAAATCGCTCATGGGAAACGACACGTTGTCGCCTTCGCCTTGGTTCGTCAAGAGCGACCGCCGCGCTCATTAAAAGGAAAAGGGCGGGATGCGCCCGCCCCTTGTCGTTGACCTTGGTTCGCCGTCAGTGCGGCGTGTGGTCACCGGCCGGATTGTGATACTGATCGGCGCCTTCCGCTTGCATTTTTCCCGCCGATTCCTTCTTCTTCTTGCCTTCCTCGATGATGATCTTGCAGGCTTCGTCCATCTTGCGCGCTTCGTCTTCCATCTTCTGGCCCTGTTCGATCAGGCCGGCGCCCTCGGCGATCATCGCCTGGTCGCCCCAGACCATGCCGCGCTGCTTGAGCTTGCCGCCCTTGAGCTTCAGCTTCTGCGCGAGAGCGATCATATCCTGGCACTGGGCGCGCATTTTCTCGGCCGCGGAAACCATCTCGTCGCCGCAATTGCCCAGCAGTTTGCACGCTTCATCACGATCCATCTCCTCCTCGGCCTGCACCAACGGAGCGATGAGCATCACGGCGATGATAACCAGTCCCAACCACTTGACCATTTTCATGTTTGGCTCCTCCTCTCCCCAGCATCCGGGAGTCATTGAATTTTTTTCAGTTCTTCCAACAGGACATTAACGTCCGGCCGCGTATTTATATCGTGTACATCGATATAGCGGATTATTCCCTTTTTATCAATCACGATCACCGCGCGTTCGGTGACGCCGCCGGTGCGCAACAGGCCGTAGGTCCCGGCCACCTGCCCGTGCGGATAAAAGTCCGACGCCACCGGGAACCACAAAATGCCCATGGTCAACGACCAGGAATACAGCGTCGGGATGTTGTCGACCGAAATCCCGATGATCACCGTGTCCAGTTCGTCGAACTTGGCCTTGTTGTCGTTGTATTCGGGCCACTGGGCGCTGCAGGCCGGCGTCCAGGCGGCGGGCACGAACGACAGCACGACGTTCTTTTTGCCCAGGTATTCCGACAGGCTCAGCGTCGCTCCCGGCGGGCCGAGCTTGGGCAGCGTGAAGTCCGGCGCCTTCTGTCCGACCTTCACCTTGAGCGTGGAGTCCTGCGGCTTTTCCACCGGCACGGGGTAGATCATATCCGGCGGCACGCGACCGGGCAGCGTTTTGGGCGCGGCTTCCTCGGTCGGTTTGGCCACGTCGGCCACCGGGCTTTGCACGCCTTTGGCCTTGAGCGCCTGGTTGATGTAATACCGGTAGGTGTCGGCCTGCTTGACCCCTTGCAGCTTCCGACCGTTGATGAACAGCGTGGGCGTATATTCCAGTTCCAGGTCGTCGACGGTCAGATAAAAATTCTTTTTGCGCAACGGCCGGTGCGCGTTGTTTTTGATGTTGGCTTCCACCAACGCCGCGTCGATTCCCAGCTTCTTCGCATAGGCCAGCAGGTAGGCCTGATCGACCTTGTTCTGATCGAGGTAAAGCTGGTAGTGGACTTCCCAGAATTTCTCCGGCGCCTGGTCCCAGACGGTCATGGCGAACTCGGCGATCATGCCCGAGTACGGCCCGACGATATCCAACGTGACCACGGTGATGCTGACCAGGTCGCCGTATGCGCCCAGCACCTCGTGCAGAATCGGCTGCAGCTTGCGGCAGTGTCCGCATTGGTAATCGGAAAATTCGACGATCTCGACCGGAGCGTCTTTCGCGCCCTTGGCCGGCCGGCCGCTCAGGTCGAACTCGAAGGCCAAGGCCACACCGCCGCTGAGGGCAACCAGCAGACAAACCAAAAATACACTCTGGAGATGCTTGATTATTTTCACTTTATCCACCCCGTCCATATTGTTTTATCTCATCGTATGTGAGCCGTGTTTGATTGTCAAAACGGTCTTCAAACCAGATAAGCGCCCACGCGCAAGAGCGCCGACAGGTCATGCACGTCCTCGGCGAACACCGGCACGCGATACACCCCGCCCTGCTTGCGGCCGTGGCGCAGGAATTTTTCGATCGCCTCCGCGTCGTCGCGCGTCATGCGGGCCTGGTCGATGGCGTTGCCGACCAGCGCGTCGATCGCCGGGGCGTACTTGCTGTAACGGGCCATGATCCGCTCGCGCGCCGCGTTCGCCGCCGCGAGGTACTCGTCGCCGGGCGTCGGCCATTGATGCACGCGGTTGAAGACCACGGCGGCGGGCTTCATCTTTTCGCGCGTCAGGCGATCGTAAAAGAAGGCGGCCTCGTCGATCGCCGGATTGGCCGGGCTGGTCACCAGCACGAAGCCGGTCGAAGGCGCGCCCAGCAGCTTTTTCACATGCGAAGCGCGTGTTTTAAATCCGTCGTACATGCCGTCGAAGGCCAGAAAAAACTCGGCCAGGTCGGCCATCATCTCGTAGCCGGTGAAGCGTTCGAGCATTTTAAAAGCCATCGCCGCGCTGCGCTGGGCCATCGCCATGCCCATCTTCCCCGCCTTCATGCTCGGCTTGAGGAACCACTGAATCACCTTGCCGTCGAGGAAATCGGCCAGGCGCTTGGGCGCTTCGAGAAAATCCAGCGCGTGCTTGGTCGGCGGCGTGTCCACGACGATCACTTCGTAATCGCGCTCGGCCTGCACTTCGTAGAGCTTCTCCATCGCCATGTATTCCTGGCTGCCGGCCAACGCGTCGGAAAGGTTCTGATAATAGTGGTTGTCCAGAATGCGTTCGGCGGCGTCCCGGTTGGGCGCGATGCGGTAGATCAGCTCGTCGAAGGTGCGCTTGACGTCGAGCATCATGCCCCACAGCTCGCTCCGGGGCTCGACGCCCGCCTGGGTGAAAATCGCCGGCTCGATGCGCGTTTCGGCGTTGTCCAGCTCGACCAGCCCCAGGCTGTTGGCCAGCCGCCGCGCCGGATCGATGGTCAGCACGAGCGTCTTTTTCCCCGCGATGGCCGCCTGCGCCGCCAGCGAGGCCGCGACGGTCGTCTTGCCCACGCCGCCGCTGCCGACGCACACGACGATGCGTTTGTCCGCGATTTCCGGCAGCCGCGCGTTCATGATTTCCCCCGCGGAATCTGCTCGTCGAGCTCCCGGGCCACCAGGGCCATCGATTCGCGATCCAGCCGCGCGCCGGCCAGGTGCGGCACGGTGAGCACCGAACCGCCGATGCGTCGCCGAATCAACTCGCGGTAGTGCTGCGACAACGCGTGGCGCGTTTCGCGCATTTCCCGGGCGGCGAGCAGCGGTTCCTTGCCGCCGGGCAACGCCTTGTCCAGCGCTTTCATCGCGGCGGCGTCGGCCAGCAGTTGCTCGACGTACGGCGCGGTGGCGCGGTCGGCCAGCGGCGTGGTGAAGGCGTTGACGATCGTCGCGCCGTAGGGAATCTGCAGCGAATCCTTGGCGGCGGCGTAAATGTCGAACACCTCGTTGACCGCCATCTCCTCGGGCAACGTCACGCCCAGCAGCAGCGTGCGCGCCGGATCGAGCAGCAGCTTGCGCACGTTGAGCGTATGGTGGCGGATCGGCCCGAAGCGCAGCGTGTTGAGAATGATTTGCGGCACGCGCAAAAAGCTGATGCCGTGGCCGGTGGCCGGCGCGTCCACAACGATCAGATCGTACTTGGGCCGCTGCTGGTAGCCGACGGTCATTTGCTCCAGGTGCCAGATCTTGCCGACGGTGATCAGTTCGCGCCAGCCCGGCGCGGCCTGGGTGAGGTACTGGATGATCCGGTTTTCCAAAAACCAGTCGACGACCATGCGCACCTTGATCGCGCCCAGCAGGTATTCGTGCAACGCCAGGTACGGCTCGATGCGCAGCGTGAACAGCCCCGCCTCCAGCTCGACGACCTGATACGGCGCCAGCGGTTGGCCGAAAATCGGGCCGACGTTGTCGACGTTGCCCAGCTGCACGAGCATCACGCGCATGCCGCGTTCGCGCGCGGCCAAAGCCAGCGCCGTGGCGATGGTGGTCTTGCCCACCCCGCCCTTGCCGGTCACCAGCAACACGCGTCGATCGAACAGGTTTCGGGCCACGTCGGTCTCCTAGCGCGACAGCGTCACTTCCACAATCACTTCATCGTTCGCCGTGATTTCCAGCGGCATGATCGTCACCACGGTGCGGCCATAATCGTTGACCTGCGCCTCGTACGCGCCGCCGGCCAGGGGCGTGCCGTCGACCGATACGCCCGACACCGCGCCGTCCAGCGGCACGGTCAAATGCAGCGTAAAGGCCGCCGGCGCATCGGTCGTCAGGGTGATCTTACGTCCGCCGCGCGTCGGCTCCTCGACACGCAACGCGAAGCGGCCATCGCCGAAGGCCAGACCGTCGAGCGCGACGTACGGCCAGTCGGGCGGCAGGTGCGGCGCGAGATGCACCTCTTCGCCCGGCACGTCGATCTCGATGCCGGTCAGGTAGTACAGGTACGCGTGCCCCATGATGCCCGATTCCCAACTGCGGAAGCGCGCGGACACGTCGCTGACGTAACCGAAGGGCTCGCGCAGAATCGACAGATGCCCGTAGTCGTCGGTGACCAGCGCTTCGTCGGTGAAGCCGGCGGGGGTGAAGAACTGCTCCCACATGGCGAAGGCGGCGTCGGCCATCGGGTGGAACATTTTCGTAAGATTTATCAGATAATAACCATGACTCATGCCGCTTTGCACGCCGTCGTCCACATGCGGAAAGATCATGTTGTAAATCGGATGCATGGGCGTGACCGCCGTGCCGTTGTCGCGGCCGAGGCGTTCGACCAGCGTTTCGAAATTCGCCACCACGTGCGGATCGTCCAGCGGCAGCGCGTCGAGCCAGATGGGAATCGGGCTGATGTCCTCGTAGGGTTGATCCCACGGATCCATCGTGGCGGTGTCGAGCATGATCGCGTACATCCGCTCGTCTTCCATCCAGTAGTCGTCTTCCAGGCAGGTTTTAAAATCGTCGACCATCTGCGCAAACAGCGCCTGATCGGCCGCGTAGCCCAGCAGGCCGGCCAGTTCGCTCATGAAGGTCGCGGCGCGGATCATGAAGTACGAGGAATACGCGCTGTACCATTCGGTGTCCGGCTCGTGCAACAGCCAGAAGCCGAAGGCGGCCTGCATGACGTCCTCGAAGGTTTCGTCGGCGGAAAAATATTGCAGGCAATCGTCGATGATCACCTGATGCACCAGCGAATGTTTAAGCATGCCGTAGGCCTCTTCCAGCCGGTCGAGGTCGCCGGTCATGCGATAGTACTTTTCGTATTCGAGCGGAATGTGGCTGGGGCTTTCGCACCGCTGATGGCCGTGTAGCGTGGGCAGGTTTTCCCAATCCGGCTGCGCCGGCGGGTTGGAAACGTCCACGTCCAGCGGGATGGCGTTGGAGATGTTGCCGCGTACGACCACCGCGGCGAACATGTAATCGAGCATGTCGCGAAAATCGTCGTTCAGGCCGATGAGCGGATAGAACAAGGCCGGGCCGTAAGTGTCGCGCAGCCACATGAGCGAATACTGACTCATTTGCGCGACGCCGCCGCTGACGGCCTGGTTGACCTTGATGGCGTAAGCGAGGCTGGGCAGCAGATCGTTGAATTTCGCATCGGGCGAATCGACCGCGACCATCCGCGCCTGCCATTGCTCCCACCAGGCGACGGTGGCTTCCAGCAGCGCGTCGACGCCGGCGTCGGCGACGGCGGTGAAGACATCCTCGGCGTGCTCGCCCTGCTCGCAGAACGCGAAGGGCAGCGTGAAGACGATCTCCTCGCCCGGCGCCAGGTCGCCCAAGGGCACGTACATGTCGTTGAACGCGCCGCCGGTCGTCGCGGTCAATTCCAACGGCCGGGCATTGAGCGTGCGCGATTCGTAATCCGGCTCGACGAAGACGCCGTCGTCCATCTCGCCGAAGTTCGAGTCGAGCACGAAGTTCAGGCCGGACACGACTTCCTCGCCGAGGTTGCGCACGATCCACACGTTGATCAACGCTTGCTCGGTCAATGTGTCGGTGGAATATTTGGGCGCGAAGCTGACGCCGGTCCATTCCAGCAGTCCATTGTCGGCGGTGGTGATGACGATCGGCGCGTTGCGCACGCGGCTGATCGCCTGTTGCGTCGGCTGAATGTAGCCGTCGGGCCCGGCCAGCCAGGGCTCCTTGTCGGTGAACCACTTGTCGTTTTTCTGGTAGTTCGGCCCGCCTAGATTGTGCCACGAACCCAGCGGATATTGATTGCCCAAAATGCCGAACACGCGCCCGTTGCCCACGCCGATCGCGCCGAGTTTGCGCGGCCACAGCGGTGCGGACATGTCGATGTCCTGCCGCCATTCCATCCGGTTTTGCAGGTACGGCCGGTCGCGCAGCCATTGCGGCAGATCCTCGATCGTCGTGTCGTCGTCGCCGGTATCGTCGTCATCGTCGTCGTCGGGCGTGGCGTCGTCATCATCGTCGGTGTCGTCGTCCGCGGAATCGTCGTCCGGCGCGGCGTCGTCGTCGTTGTCGTCATCGTCGTCGCCGCAAGCGACCGACAACAATAAAACGGCCAATAAAAGCAACCACAGCGCCCGGGTGCGCATTTCGTCCCTCCCTTTGCAAATGCCTCTATACGCTAATCAACCGAGCGCGGCCGGTCAATGCGTCAACATCCCGCTTGACTAATCGACGGCTAATTGAAACCATTGCCCAACTCAGGTTACTCAACCGATCGGGAAGGAGTACAAATTTATGAAACAGAAATGGTTGATGCTTCTTTTGGTTTTGATGTTGGCCTTCGCCATTCAGGTAGTGATCGCCTGCGGCGACGATGACGATGACGACGACGATGACGACGATGTCGTCGATGACGATGACGATGATGACGACGACGATGACGATGACGCCGATCCGCTGCAGATCGACCATGACAATTACGGTCAGGATTGCACCGACTGCCACGTCGACACCTTGGATCCGCATGACGGCCAGTATGACACCGCCGAGTGCCTCGGCTGCCACTATTTCGCCGAATAATTTTCGCTAACGATCAGGTAAGCAGGTCCACCGGGAATTTTCTCGGTGGACTTTTTTTTGCGTCGACGGCGACGATCCGCAGGCGCGGCCCCAGGGAAATGTGCACGGTGGGTGCGCTGTACATCTCACCGTCGAGCGTATAGGCGATCGGCGCGTTGCCGCGAATGGACACCTCCCGTGCCAGACCGTCGAAATGGTGCTCGCCTTCCATCGGCTTGCCGGTGAAGAAACGGTAAATCTGCGCCAGGATGTCGGTGGGCGTCAGGCCGGTGAGCACGGCGTGAAAATGATCGGGGCTTTCCTGCGCACGGTAGAGCGGCTTGAAGCCCAGGCCGATGTACTCGATCGTTCCCAGCAAGGTCATACCCAATGACGCAAAGGCGAGCGGCCGGCCGTCGACGACGATCTCGGCTTCGATGCGCCGCGCCAGCCGCTGGAACATCTCGTTGCGTGTGACCACCGCGCCGATGGCCTTGTAGGTAATTTCCGCCGCGCGGCGCGGGCCCGATTCGAAGTGCGAGTTGTAATACTCTTCCAGAAAATTCACCGCGTAGCCGTTGCCGTAAAAAAATCCGTAGTGCTCGTTGACGCGCAGCACGCTTCGCTCCTGCAGCGGCCAGGGCTCGCCCGCGCGCCAGGCACGCACCAGTTGGGCGAGGTTCTTCGCCGCGTTCGCCTGCAAGCCCAGGCTGTAGCGGATGGTGTTCATGCTGCCGCCCTTGAGCAGGGCGAGCGGCGGCAGTTCGCGGCCGGCACGTCGGTACAGATCGAGCAGGCAGGTCAATACGAGATGGTTGGTGCCGTCGCCGCCGCAAATGCCGATCAGATCGACATCGCGGTCCACCAACTCGGCGCAGGACGCAGCCATTTCATCGAGCTTTTCGGTGACAATCACCTCGCCCGCGTCGCCCAGAATTTCGGATAATCGCGCGGCGCGCCCTGGATGTTTGCTGTTGCGCCGGGCATGTGGATTGAAAATTACAACAATACCGCCCATGGTCCACCTGCGTTAATTGGGGGGAATTGTTTTATGGAAATATTCTATAAGACGAGCCGCCGCCCGGTCAAGATGCGGTAAGCGTCAGCAGGCGCAGCCGCCGTCATTGTTGTCATTATCATCATCGTCATCGGCGAGGATCGAATCGTCGTCGTCGGTCGCATCGTCATCGATTGCGTCGTCGTCGACCGCGTCGTCGTCGACCGTATCGTCGTCACTTGTGTCGTCGTCGACGATGTCGTGCGGTTCGAGATAACCGTGGTAGCGACCCATCCAGTACGCCAACAGATAATCGACGCCGGGAAACACGCTTTGATCGAGGTAGCCGAGGCAGTAGCGGTGATACGGCGTGCGCTGCCACATGAAATCGACGCGGCAGCGGTTGGCGATTTCGTGCGGCTCGGCGGTCTGCAATTCGAAGTCCAGCAGTTCGCTCAGGCCGAGCAGTTCGGCCAATTCCGCCAATGTCTCCGAAATGGGATCGACCGGCAGCAGCGGACAATCGACGTGAATTTCACGGTTGGGCGGCTCCTGAAACGCGGTAAGCGACTCGACCGCGTCGGTCATGATTTCGTATTCCTCGGCGCACTCCAGCCCGCGCTCGCAGCCGGACAGGTAAACGAAATCGTAGTACACGTTGTGCGTCCATTCCGACCAACGCCGGACGCGCTTGTTGAAATTTTCCCAATAAAACGCCAGCCGCTCGGAGTCGGTTTCCAACCGGAAAAGATTGTAGTGGTTCTGGTGCTTGAGGTTGTTGGCGAAATACTCGGTGTACTTGTTGAAAAAGGCGATCGACTTGAGCGGCAGCGTCGGCCTGGCCTCTTCGAATTGATCGGCGTACAGGTCCCAATAGTATTGTTCGTCGAGGATGTGCGCGGCGATCAGGCAGAAGGCCAGCCGCTCGCCGCCGTCGATGCCCGGCGCGGCGGTGGTCGGCAGACCGTCTTCGTTGAGAATCAGCCAATTGTGCGCTTCGAGCGTGTCGATCACCTCGGCGACCATCTCGCGAATCAGCGCGCGCAACGGCGCATCGTCGATCAGATCGTAGGCGACGGCGAGGCCGTGAAACCAGCCGACGTACTGATCGGACGAGGAGTTGGACAGGTAGAACGTGCCCAACCACGCGCCTTCGCCGTAGTGCAGAATGTCGCTGCCGACGTAATCGAGCCAGAACGCCGGGTCGCTCACCGGGCCGACGTAGCGACCGATGTAACCGGTCGTTTGCGTCACGCGCAGATGGTCGCGCAGCGTGTGCACGGCGGCAACGGCGTTGTCCTTCGCTTCGGCCTCGCCGGTGACGGCGTAGCGGAACGACTCGGCCGCGCAGTAGGTGGCCGTCCACATCGTCGAATCGCCCTGCCCGCGATACAGCAGCACGTTTTGCAGCTCGGGCGTTTCGAACACGACGTTGACCACGCCGCCGTAACCGGGCACATGGTGCGCGCGCAACCACGTCTCATAGGCCCGCGCCTTGGCCAGCAGGGCCGGATCGTCATCGGCCGCGACCGCGCCCGCGAAATTCAACAGGAGAACGAGGGGTAAAAGAAAAAGGCGGAACCGCATTTCGTCATCCTTTTCTGCGTCGATTCCGCCTTATTGTACACTGCTTCAAGCTAAATCAATATTCGCCTTTCTCCAGCGAGACCTTGCCCGCGAAGGAGCGATACACGAACGCGGTGTAGCCCAGGACGATCGGCACGAAGATGATCGCGATGACCAGCATCGTCTTGAGCGTCACCGGGCCGGAACTCGAATTGGTCAGCGTCAGGCTGAGCGCGGGATCGTTGAGCGCCGGCACCAGGTTGGGAAACAACGCCGCGCCGACCATGCCCCACAGGCCGACAATGCCCAGCGACGAGCACAGGAACGCGGTGACCTCGCGCCCTTTGCGGTTGAACACGCCGGCCAGCACGATCATCGCCGCGGCGATCAACGGGGCGGCGAACAGCGCGGGCTGAGCGAGGTAATTGGCGAACAACTGCGGTTGCGTCGCCGCCGAGACGATGCCCACCAGCACGAACAACGCGAGGTAGACGTACCAGGCGGTGTTGGCCCAACCGCGCAGGCGCTGCGCCAGTTCGCCCTCCATCTTCATCGCCAAGTACAGCGCGCCGTGAAAGGCGATCATCACGAAGCCCAGCACGCCGATCAGCAGCGCGTACGGATTGAGCAGCGTGAAGAACGTGCCGGTGAAATCACCATTGGCGTTCAGCGGCAAGCCGCGCAGAATGTTGCCCAACGCGACGCCAAAGAGCAGCGCGGACAGCATCGAGCCGACGGCGAAAGCCTTGTCCCACAACGCGCGCCAGCGCGGCGACTCGAGCTGGCTGCGGTATTCCATCGACACCGCGCGCAGGATCAGGCCGAACAGGACGAGAATCAGCGCGAGGTACATGCCGCTGAATACGCTGGCGTACACCGGCGGGAACGCGGCGAACAGCGCGCCGCCGCCGGTGATCAACCAGACCTCGTTGCCGTCCCACACCGGCCCGATGGCGTTGAGGAACAAGCGGCGCTCGCCGTCCTTTTTCACGAACAGGTGCCAGAAGCCGGCGCCCAGGTCGAAGCCGTCGAGAATCGCATAGCCGGTCAGCAACGCGCCGACCAGCAAATACCAGGCGATCTGCAAGGTAATCATGACGCCACCTCCTCGGCTTCGGCGATCGCTTCCGGACCTTTAATGAGCGTCCGGCGTAGCATGAACACCCAGAGGCCGAACAGCAGCGTGTAGATCAACGTGAAGAAGATGATCGAGGTCAGGATGTGCGCGGCGGGCACGGCCGGCGAATAGCCGTCGCCCGTACGCAACAGGCCGTAGACGATCCACGGTTGGCGGCCGACCTCGGCGGTGATCCAACCCAGCAGATTCGAGGCGATCGGCAGCGGAAGCGAAAACAACGCGGCGTAGTGGAACCAGGTCGCGTCCCACAGCTTGTCGCGCCAGCGCAGGAACATCGCCAGCGCGCTGAACAGCAGGAAATACGCGCCCAGGCCGACCATGAAATGGAACGGGAAGAAGGTCAGGAAGATCGGCGGACGCTCCTCGCGGGGCCATTCCTTGAGGCCCTTCATTTCCGCGTTCCAATCGCCGTAGACGCCGAAACTCAGCAGGCCGGGCAGTTTGATCTCGAAGAGATTTTTTTCCGCCTCGGCGTCCGGCCAGCCGATGACCAACAGCGGCGCGTTGGTTTGCGTTTCCCACAGGCCTTCCATCGCGGCCAGCTTGGTCGGCTGCGTTTTGGCCACCTGCACCGCGTGATGGTGCCCGGTCAGCCACTGCGCGGTCGCGGCGATCAGCGCGACGGTCATGGCGATGCGGAACGATTCCTTGGCGAAATCCAGATGCCGTTTTTTGATCAGGAAATACGCCGACAGGCCCATCATGAAAAACGATCCGGCGATCAGCGTGCCGACGATCACGTGCTCGAAACGCGGCAGCGTCGAGGGATTGAAGATCGCGGCGGCAAAATCGACCAACTCGGCGCGGCCCTCGACAATCCGGTAGCCGGTCGGCGTTTGCTGCCACGAGTTGGCGACGATGATCCAGAACGCGGACATCGTCGTGCCGATCGCGACCATCAGCGACGAGAACCAATGCACCTTGACCGACAGCCGCTTCCAGCCGAACAGCAGCATGCCCAGGAAGGTCGATTCCAGGAAGAAGGCCATCAGCCCCTCGGCGGCGAGCGGTGCGCCGAAAATGTCGCCGACGAAGCGTGAGTAGTTGGCCCAGTTGGTGCCGAACTCGAACTCCATGACGATGCCGGTGGCCACGCCCACGGCGAAGGTCAGGGCGAAGATGTGAATCCAAAAACGCGCCATCGCGCGATACAACGGCCGGCCGGTGCGCAGATGTTTGGTCATGATCCAGAAGATCAACCAGCCCATGCCGATGGTCAGTTGCGGGTAAATGTAATGGAAACCGGCGGTCAGGGCGAACTGGATGCGCGAAAGGATTACCGCGTCCAAGGCAAGCCCCCTTTCTGACGGTCAATGCGATTGTGGCAAAGCCCGCCGATCCCACCGGGCGGGATCGGCGGACACAGCTTTGTTTTATCAGCCGGCGGGGTTGAACGTCCGCCCCTTCAACGCGTGGTTGAGCATGAACAAACCGTTGACGCTCTTTTCGATCATTTTCAACTGCTGGACGATATCGTCGGTCTGTTTTTCCTCTTCCACCTGTTCCTCGATGAACCACTGCAGGAACTGGAAGGTGGCGCGATCGCCTTCCTTCTCGGCGAGGTCGACCAGTTTGTTGATGCGATCGGTGACCACGGTTTCATGTTTGTAGGCCGCTGCGAACACCTCGAGCATGCTGGCGTATTCGGCCTGCGGTTTGGGCACCGCGTCGAACACGGCCACGCCGCCGCGATCGAGAATGAAGTCATGGAATTTCTTGGCGTGGATCATCGTCTCTTCGAGGAACTGCACGCGCAGCCAACTGGCGAAGCCGCCCATGTTCTGCGTTTCGGCCCAGGCCGCCATGGCCAGGTAGATGTAGCCGGAGTAGGCCTCGAAGTTCATCTGTTCGTTGAGCGCTTTTTCGATCTTCTTTTTCAGCATGTCTTATCCCTTCCATAGACCGTGAATGTTGCAGAATTCACGAGCCCACACGTTGTCGGCCTTGACCGCAAAGAAGGCCTCGGGCGCGTCGCCGGGCTTGAGGTACTTGCGGTAGACCATGTCCTGGGTGTGCAGCTCGATGAACTGGATGTAATGCGCCTCCAGCATCGGATGCGCGACGGAGCCGACCTTGACCAGGTAGCCGTCCGCCTGCTTTTCAATCAGCGGGACGTGCTTTTCCGTGGTCGCGTCGGCCGTTTGTTCTTCCAACCGGGCCATGGGCTCGCCGCAGCATTCCAATCCCTCGCATTCGCCGGGGATGACGATTTCGACGAGCGTACCCTTTTCGCACTTGTAAACCCTATTTTGCTGACTCATGATTCAATCCTCCAGGCAAAGAAACGGTTGCCTCCCCCGCCCGAAGCGGCCGGGTTACTCGGCCGGTTCGAACTGGTCTTTTTCCGCGCCGCATACCGGGCAAACCCAGTCTTCGGGCAGATCGGCGAACTGCGTACCCGGATCCACGCCGTTGTCGGGATCGCCGGCGGCCGGATCGTAAATGTAGCCACAAACCATGCATTCGTACTTCATCTCGATTCTCCTACTCAAAAAGTGGATCGCGTTTTGTTATTCACCCCATGCCCACAAACCTTTATTGGAAAGGGCATAAAACTGATCTTCCAGAATGCGGCGATGCTTTTCCTCTTCCATCGCCAGACGGCGGAACATTTGCTGCGCTTGCTCGTTGACGGCTTTTTCCGCCAACGTGAGATAGGATTGCTGCGCGTGACGTTCCGCTTCGATCGCCACCTGAATGATGTCGATCGACGACTTGAGCCGCTCGACGGGCACGGCCGCGGCCGGCAAGCCGGGTTTGAAGTCGCGAAACTCCATGCCGGCATAGCCGGAAAAACGGCCGACACTGTGCGTGGAAAGCCATTGCTTGAGCGCCTCGTAATGCCGCTTTTCAAAGTCGGCGAGTTGCGCAAACAAATCCTTCGCCCGCTCATCGGCGGCTTTGCCGGCGGCCGTCAGATAATAATTGTGCGCCTCCCACTCCGCGTCGCGGGCCATTTCGACCGCCGCGATCAATTCGGCATCGGCTACGGAATTCATGCGCAACTCCTCGTTTACCAGTTTTCAGCGAGCAGTTCGAAGTACGCCTGCGGATGCGCGCACGCCGGGCAGGCGGCCGGGGCTTCGACGCCCACGTGCAGGTAACCGCAATTCAGGCAGCGCCAGACGACTTCCTGATCTTTCTTGAACACCTTGCCCGCTTCGACGTTCTTCAACAGATCGAGGTACCGTTTTTCGTGCTGCTTCTCGGCGATGCACACCGCGTCGAAACACTTGGCGACGTTCTCGAAGCCCTCTTCCCGCGCCGTTTTGGCGAAAGCGGGGTACAGGGTGGTCCATTCTTCGTTCTCGCCGCCCGCCGCCGCTTTCAAATTTTCGGCGGTCGTGCCGATCACGCCGGCCGGGAACATCGCTTCGATTTCCACCATGCCGCCTTCAAGGAACTTGAAAAAACGTTTGGCGTGTTCTTTTTCCTGGTCGGCCGTTTCTTCGAAAATCTTGGAGATCTGCACGAACCCTTCCTTTTTCGCCTGGCTGGCGAAATAGGTGTAACGGTTGCGCGCCTGGGACTCGCCGGCAAACGCGGCCAACAGATTTTTCTCGGTTTTGGTGCCTTTCACACTTGCCATGATCGCTCCTTTCATTTTTTATTATTTTGTTCCATGAACGTATTGTTCGTTACCCGCATGCGGGCTTGTTACCCATCGTTCTTTTCGTTTTTGTATTTCTCTTTGCGCTGACATTGCGGACAAATGCCGAACCACTTGGTTCGATGTCCCAAAACCCGATAATCCGTCTGAATATGTAAATCGTAGGCATCCTTTAAGGTCGATTCAACCGGAAAATCGTCAACGCGCCCACATTCGACGCAAAAAATATGAAAATGATCGTCCAGATCGGCATCGAACCGCTTGGAACTGCCGGTATGCTCGATCTTGCGAATGATCTCACGCTCGGCCAACCATTCAAGATTGCGATACACCGTGGCCAGGCTAATCTTCGGCAGCCGCTTGCGCACCCGCTCGTAGAGTTCATCCGCCGTCGGATGCGTCCGAGTCTTGCGCAACTCTTCCAGGACGATTTCGCGCTGTTTGGTCATTCGTTCTTTATGAATATCGGCCACTTCTTTTATCTCGAATTCTTCGGTTTATGAAAATGATAATCATTACTAATAAGGGTGTATACCCCAAGGCGGCGGGCTTGTCAAATATTTTTTTTGTTACTTCCGTTTAATTTTGTGCCAGTACCCGCGATACACGAAATGCGCCTCGCCGGTGGTGATGAAGGCGTTGGCGTCGGTGTCTTTGACCACCTGCATTAAATAAGGAAAATCGCGGCGGCGGATGGTGGAATGAATGATGTGCACCAGGCCGTCCTTGCCG
>Ga0116164_10000199_pt1 | contig 57535 bp, 58 predicted proteins | sample AD_UKC109_MetaG_FD_89888 | JGI IMG/M metagenome (GOLD analysis project Ga0116164, IMG submission 89888) | Active sludge microbial communities of municipal wastewater-treating anaerobic digesters from Hong Kong - AD_UKC109_MetaG | ecosystem: Engineered > Bioreactor > Anaerobic > Digestate... | reverse complement strand
CCCATTCCCCTGAGAACTTCTGTAAGCAAGCCCTTCTTCCCGGTATAACGGACCCTTGTTTCCTCCAAGGTCTTCATGTCAGTTACGCTTCTGATTGCTGTGTTGGCAGAATCTAGAATTTCCCTAAGCCTTTGTTCCATCTTAAACCCCTTTCAGCAGGTAAATTGTACAATAGGTTTTCCGCAATAAAAAAACCCCATCCCATTGGGACGAAGGTTATCTCCGCGGTACCACCCGATTTTTCGTAAAACGAACTCTCAAAGCATCTTTCAATGCACGGATCTCTAACGGTTCCACCCGGCAATTCCTACTTGTCTTCTTTCAGAATGCAGCTCCAAAGTGAACTTCATATAACCGGTAAGCCGGACACTCGCAGCCTAGATGTCCTTCTCTTAACAAACCTGGAAATACTACTCTCTTTTTCACAGCCTTTTTCTGTTTGAAAGTATAACATAAGCCCTGAAACTTAACAACCCGGCATTAATATCCCTCTTTTTATCATAAGTACCAACTTATTCATTTGGTTTATAACTTTACGATAATTACAACAGTTGTAAATATTTTCCTCTGGTGTAATTATCGTTGTGTTATATTTCTAATTTATCGGCATTGGTCTAATTTTAGGTTACATTAATGTGTTAATCCTGCTTTACAAAGTTATTGGTGAGTATAGTGAAGGACAGCCACCTGGCTGTCCTTCATTTTGTTTATATTGGTGTTTTGTTAATCATGGTGGTCGGGTCTATATGTCTTTCAATCGTTCCGTTTATTCCCGATGTCTCGCTATATATCCACAACCTCGAAATCCTGCTTAAATACCTGTTTCTCATAATATCATCTCCCAACGTTTCGTTTATACCCTTTATATTCCTTTTAAACACTGTACGCATGGTTTTTCCATATTTCCCTTCTGCTTCTTCTAAATATACCATCTGCTACCATGATTACCAGGGCCAGCAGCAGGTTCACCCAGAAGCCGCTTATCACTATACCTCCGACAATCGCATCAGCTATGACCAATGTCAGAATGTTTACAAAGATACTGGCTATTCCCAGGGTCACCAGGTTCAGGGGCAGCGCTATGGCTGTCAGTAATGGTCTTATAAGTATATTGACTAAAGCAAGTACCACTGCTCCGAGTAAAAGCAAACCCACAGACCCGGAAACCTTTTCAAATAACAGTGCAAAAATGCACAAAACCGTAAAATATATTGCTGTTCTTATTAAAAACTTAATCATTTCCTCACCATACCCTTATCAGAACCCTGACCTTGTCTCCGTTCTCTTCCTCTACATCCACATCAACCAGATCGTATCTTTCACCTGCACCTATACAGGATACTGCCTCCACGACCAACGGCATCGCCTTCATTGCCTCCCTGAACTCCTTTACTTTATTGACTCCGAAGAAACCAATGAATTCCATTAACTCCATCAGCTGCCAAAGTAGTTCAGCGAGTATAAACAGCGGGAGGGGCAGCCAGAGCCTGAACCCCTTGACCCGGATGCTTACAATCAGCCAATTTCCTTTAGTCAACATAGATCTTTACCTTTGCTCCGCCTTTCCCGTCACCCTCTGTGGCATCAATGTCAACAAGGCTTTCACCGGATCCACTTTCATCCAGAGCATCAAGGAGTTCAGCCAGATTGAGGTCATCTATGTTCACCCCTTCCTTCTCCATTTCAGCCTTTGCTGAATCAGGAATCATCTTTGTGAGTGAAGTAAGCTTCTTTGCTACATTCAACGGGATGTTTATGTTGACCTTCGCCTTTTCACGGCCATCCTGCTCTGAAGCATCTATCCTTACCCTGAACATCCTTTTCGTTCCCTTTGCCTTAGGTCTTTCGGTGCTTGTTTCTTCTGAGTCGGTTCTGCCTATTGCTTCTATCAGTTCAAGTGCTTCCTGTGCAGTTATCTTTCCATCTTCTACCATTTTCAATATTTTCTTCTTCTCATCCATTACAATCAACCCTTTTTCCTTTCCTTTATCAATGCCGTTGCCTCGGCAGGCGTTATTTCTCCATCTTCCAGTTTCTTCAGGATATCTGAGTGATCCACTTCAACAACCGGTTCTTCTTCAAGTTTGTAGCCCATTGCCCTTATGACATCATCCAGCTTTCCTCTGACAGTGGGATATGAAATACCCAGTTCCTTTTCAACTTCCTTGATACTTCCTCTGTTCTTTATGAATATTTCAATGAAATACTGGTCTTCATCAGGAAGTGAGCAGAATTTACATCCCTCGTAGTATCCTGAAAGTTCGCTTCCGCAGCTGCTGCAGGTTAGCTTTGTTATTGCAAATTCTCCGTCGCATACCGGACATTTCCCCGGAGCTTTGTACTTTGCCATTTGATGTTCCTCCTTCTTTCTATTTCCTTCGATCAGATGATTGCTTTGTTCATCATCAAAGTCGAATTTACATTTCTTTCCACTATCATTGCTATCTCATCAGTATTCTTTTTTAACCAGTAACTTGTTGTTATAAGTTTTTTCATTCCTGACATTTCCCGTTCCTCCTTTAATATATCAACAGTATAATCAGTATTTTTAATATTGTCAACACATTTTATTAATTTTTTTAATTTTTTTATTAATTTTCCTTAATTATTTTAATCCGCGGCTTAATTTTTTTAATTTTATGCTGTTTTAAGCCAATATTTTACAATTTATGGCAATAAAATCTGTGCTATAATGCATAAATGAAGAAAAAGATACCGGTACTATTAATAATCACACTGGTGATTTCAATGCTGACAGCATCGTGTTCGTCTATTATTGAAAGACTGGACCTGCCCGAATCCCCTGTTCCGACTCCGGCTTCGACGTTGGATCCCGTGAAAACACCCCTGCCGGTCACAACACCATCACCATCACCTTCCCAAACTCCGGAACCTTCCCCCATGCCCGATACATTCACCCTGATAGCTGCCGGAGATATAATGGCACACGGTGACAACCTGAAGGCAGCCCTTGATGCGTCCACTGGGAAATATGATTTCTCTGAGAATTATATATATGTAAGTTCACTCATCAAGGAAGCTGACTTTTCCATTGCCAACCTCGAAACAGTGACAGCCGGTCCTGATACAGGCTATACCAGCTATCCCCTGTTCAATACCCCTTCAGCAATACTTGATGCTCTTAAGGAAGCAGGATTCACTGCCCTTGTAACAGCCAACAATCATTCCCTGGACCGTGGAAAACAGGGCGTTCTGGCTACCCTGGACGAAATTGAGGAAAGAGGTTTGCTGCACACAGGTACGTATAAGAACCGGGAGACAAATTACCTGACTTATGATTATTCAGGCCATGAAATATCTGTACTTGCCTACACTCAGCATCTCAACGGCAATGAACCCCTGCTTGCAACCGAAGACAAGTATATGATAAATGTCATGGACCGCGAATCAATCATCAGTGACATTGAAAAAGCCCGGGAGCACTCCAACCTTGTTATAGTTTATCTGCACTGGGGAAATGAATATACAAGAAATACCGAGGACTGGCAGCCGTCGTATGCCCGGGCCTTGTTTGAAGCAGGTGCTGATGTAATCCTCGGTACTCATCCCCACGTTGTAAGACCAGCCGAAACAATGCTGGTCAACGGTGAAACAAAATATGTCATTTACTCCATGGGCAATTACATATCAAATTTCATAAGAACCGACCGGAGGGACAATGCGATATATACAGAGGACGGTGTAATGGTCAGGCTGACCTTTTCAATTGATCCGGAAGGCAACTTTTCCCTGTCCCTGGCAGAACACATCCCGACCTGGCCATATAAATATGAGGATGACAAAGGGCTCCACTACGAGATATTACCCATCACAGACCCGGATATCCGCCTGCACACAGATGATTATGCCGATGAACAGGCAAGATTATCATATTACAGGACAATGGAAACCCTCGGAACCTTTGAAATGGAATGATCACTTTCCCTCAATCAGCACCCTGAATGTTTCCCTGCCTTCGCTGCCCCGGCCCATTATCAGATTGTCATCATGGAAAATTTCCAGGACTTCCCCGTCAGTCATTTCCGATGAGAAGCAGACAGTCATGGAATACCTTTCATTTGACCTGAAGAATTCTTCCCCCAGACAATCAACGGTCCACCTTATGTATGCCGAATTGTTTGCATGACCAAGGATATCGATGTCAGAATATCTGACCCTTGAAACGAAGACCGGTTCCGTTTTTGCGGGGACACCGGGCTTCTCAGGATTTACAAGCCCCAGGCTATCATTGGTATTGAAGGGGAAATCAACCTGCCTTGCCAGATTCCTGTCAGGCCGCCTGGATGCAATATCTATAACCAGCCACAAGGTTCTTGCAGAAGCAAACAACCTTCCGTTGCAATGCATCTCAAAATCCCTTATGAAGAACAATCTTTCAATACCCGCCGGATAAGTAGTGATTTCAATCCTTTCGTCCATTGAAGGCATTCCAAGGATGTTTATTACAGCCCTTGACAAAACAAAGGTCTGATTTGTTACGGCTATCCTCTGCATCCCAACCCCCAGCTCGTGGGCGTGCAAAACCGCGCATTCCTGCATCATTTTGAAAAGCTCATGAAGTGCAAGCCTGCCGTTTCTGTCGCAATGGCTGAACCTTATGTCAAAATGCTTTGTGAGCCTCTCCTTCATGTCATATCCTCTCCAGGGTAACATTCCATGATCCATCGGTCATATCCGATATTTCAATGCCCTCAGGAACCACTGCCCGGAAATTCCTGCCATTTTCCCTGGACCAGTAAACGTAAATCTTGCCATACGGAGTCGGGATGCTCCCTTCACACCATTCAAGGTCTGTTTCAGGAACTTGCAGTGTCATCCTTGCAAATCCCTGTTCAGATGGAGTGAGCCCAAGAATATATTTGATGAAGATATAACCGGGAGCAGAAGACCATGAATGACAATAGCTTCTGGTCCTTGAATTTTCATAGAAGCCCGGAAAAACTTCCCAGCATGTCGACGAATCATATCTTAGCATCATTCCCCAACGGTCCCTGATTTCATCCAGGATCCGCCTGTCATATCCATTCCTGTGGAAAATCTCAAACAGATAGAAGAGCATGAAAGGCGAACCCGGTTCCAGCCAACCGTCCTGGCCGTCAAGAAGCTTCCTGAGAATAATTGACCTTCTCTCTTCGTTTCTGAGAAGACCATACAGTTCAAGCATGACATGGGTCTGCATACTTAGGGTCTTTGCATATCCTCCCTCAACGGTCCATCCGTCTGCATAGGCCTGTTCCTTGTCAAGCCAGAGGTTTTTTTCAAGATATGATAGTAGCAGGTCTGCCTTTAGACTGCAGTAGTCTCTATCAGAAGCTTTGTCCAGCTTTGAGGCCATCGTTGCCCCGAATTCAAAGCAATGTGCCAGAAGTCCCTGCTGGGCAGTCACAACCCCGCTGTTTCCAATGTCCATTGGTGCCCAGTCAAGCATATTCCACGCCTTTATATCAAAGGCACCTTCATTGGATATGAAATTACTGTAATATTGAAGTGTCTCCATTACTTCATCATACAAATCTTTATATACACTTTCATCTCCTGTATAGAAAATATACTGCTCTATTGAAATAATCCAGTTCATGGTCCAGATGGGGATGGCGGTTTCCCAGTCCGTTGGCATCAGGGCTGGAAGCAGTTTGGTATACTTTCTTCCAAGGGGTACCTGCATTATGCAATGACGCAGCAGATCGTATTCACCGAAATAAAATGCACTGACAGCTGCACTGACCTGGGCATCACCGCTCCAGAAGGCCTGCTCATAAGTAGGGCTGTCTGCAAAGGTATCCTCAGAACACATGAGGTTGGTTCTTTTGGATATTTCAAATATCTTGTTCAGCTTCCAGTCATTGCAACGGAAATTGCCATTCATTGATACCGGATAGCTGGCCTGGTTTACACTTGCTTCCCTGATTTCAATGACGTCCTTCTGGTCCCGGAAGGTTATCATCATGTATCTGAGGCCCATCCTGACGAAGCTTGTATAACTCTGCCATCCTTCACTGCAGATATATCTCAACCCATTGTTAAGCCCGAAGGTAAAATCGATCTGCCCTTCGAACATATTTTCATAACAGTAGATGTCCATCACCTGCCCCTTGGAAGCCTTTAGGGTAAAACCTATGCTTCCGACGAACATGTCGTTGAAATCGAGTATTATTGTTGAATCTGTTCCAGATGAAGGAACATCAATGGTCGTGGTCAGAGTATTCCCATTCAGGACATTATTGTGCATGGCCTTGACCGGGATTCCCCTGACCTTCTCCATATGCCGGGAAATTGAATATATATATTCATCATGAAAAACATACTTTTCATCAACCATATTAACGGGGAAACCACAGTCCTCCAGATCCGAAATGTCCATTGCTTTGAATATACCTTGGTTGGAATCAGTGGCACTTGACGAACCATCATAATCAAGGAGCCCCCCGTAGATTTCCTTGAACCCATCGGTTTCATTGGGGATGAACTGCACCGGTCCTACTGTGAAGAATTCGCCAAACTCCACATTGCCATCAAAATCGTATTCCATGTGGACGAAAAGATCATCGAATTTTGCCGAAAGCTCCATTATGAAAAAATGTCTGCCGGCCTTGAGGCTGACTTCCCTCTTCCTGTCTCCCTTTCCTATCTTATATAAGACACCGTCGATTTTATAATCCCCATGCATACCGTTCCATTTGTTGTTCGGGAACTCAATGGTGCCCCGGCAGTCTTTACCGGCAGTTATATATGCTCCGAAATAGGCCGTCATTATGGTGGCATTGGCATCCCTTCTGCCCGGGAACAGCGCCTCCCTGGTATTTACTGAAAGAACCCTGCCTTTCCTGTTGGTTTCAGCAATGGAAACAACATTCTCCGCAAGTATATTTTTTCTGTCGAGATATTTCACTGGCCTTCTTGTCAGTGCGCCCCAGTTGTCATCTGTCTGTACGGCAGGCTTCCAGCCTCCGTCATCGTAGTCTTTCTTCATCCAGTCAAAGGAAAAGGCAGATGCATTGTAATGCTCCATGAAGCCCAGATTAACGTTCCTCTTGACCGTCCTTGATATCCATCCCTTGTCAAAAGTGCAAAGGACCTTCTCATCAGACACTGCAGCAACACTTTCGCCATCGATAATCTCAAAAGCAAGACCGCCTTTGTTTGCGATTGTCTGATAAGTCGACCATCCATAATCCCATACCCGGACCGCAATCAGATTCATGCCCAGGGAAACATCTGCACTTATGTCATATTCGTCGAAATACCACCTTTCAAGTGTTGACCTGATTGGACCTCTTCCGATTTCCCTGCCGTTTATATACAACACATATCTTGTGTCTGCACTGATTCTTAAAATGACCGGTCCGTCTCCTGAAATGCTGAACTCCCTTCGAAAACAGGCCACCTTGTTCTCACAGTCACTTCCGCCTTCAACCCAGATCCAATTACCCTTCATATCGGTCATCCTTTCAAAACGCATGTATATTTAGCATTAAAAGTTGTTTTGCTTCCTCTTCGTCTCACTATGACACCAGGTCTCGTGGAGTTGAAATCCTTTGTATAGCTGTTGACCAGAAATACTTCCGTACCCTCTGCTCCCTTGAAATCCAGGGTGACCGTCTTGTCCATGAGCTCAAAGTCTATTGTCCAGTCGGAATCCCCGCTGAAGGTCCTTACATCAAAAAGATGCTGATAGCCTTCACTGTCCCCCAGACTATCCACCGGTTTTGTTTCATATTTGCAGACGATCTCTCCGGTACAATAGAACAGCCATTCAATGTTGTACTCCTCGACCCCCTGCACAAGGAATTCATCATGAACAACGTTTTCATCTATCCGTATATCCCTTGTATAATCGCAGCACTCATAAACATTCTTACTTTTGGCCCTTATTCTTTCAGGGTCATAATACTCAACTATACCTTCGGGCCATATCCCTTCGCCCACAGGTTCATACTTCTGGTCCATTTTGTCTAGAATGACTGTATTATGAGCAAGAGTCTTATGCTGCCATTCCTGGAATATCCTGGTGCTGTAACCATTGCTTCCAAGGTCATAGGAAACAAGGTCGCCATAAAAGGCCATTTCTATGGTCATGACATCCGGATGGGCATGACTGATGGTCTTTATTCCCGTTTTAATGAAAACCTCAGTTATTCCATTCTTCAATATGGCATTGAAACTATCTTCATTGTTCTGCGAGCCAAAGGAAGGAAGACCTTTGTAAGGATAACCCGGATTGAACAACAGTCTTTCGGGAACAGAGGCATCTCCCTGCCTGTAGAATGTCCCGAGTATCTGCCTCAGGTATTCATTGTCCAGTATCACGGCTGCATATTCCAGCTGCCTTTTATACTTGTTGACATGTATGGCCGGCCAGCCGTCGCCTGGATTCGGAAGATATCCGTTTGAAAACATGTTTTCAATGGGATACATATATAGTCTTTCAAGGTAGTTGAAAAGTTCTTCAGTCTCAGGAATATCCAGTTCATATTCCTTTGCCATATACATGAAGAATGTTATCGGATCGGCACAGTAATAGTGATAGTGGGGTGAATACTCAAACCACATACCTTCCTTCGTAACTCCCCTTCTCATCTGGTCGAGGAGTCCGAATCTGGAATAAACTGCTCGTTCGATGATTTCCCTGTCATCGAAGAACAATCCTACCATTCCTTCAGCCGCCTTCATCCATGCAGGTATGTTATATATCTTGTTTGAGAACTGATCATACATCTCAGCCTGTGGAGTAAAAAGCTTTTCATGCCACCTTTGAAGGTCCTCCTTTGAAAAGCATTCCCTCATCATATCCATACCAAGCAGGCATTGTATTATGTTGACTGCATCAGAGAGATTTATTCCCGTCAGCTTGCCCTCGAATCGTTTTGCCGGTGATTCTGCAGTGAATGAATCGTAATTGTCAGCAAAGAAATCAAGTGCCTTTCCGGCAAACCCGGGATACTTTTCGTCTTTTTCCAGTCTATACAGTATCCCGCAGTTATATATGGTTCCAAATGTCCTGCCCCTGTAGGATGCAGTCCATGCATTGTCCTTCTTTGAACCTGTATTGACCATTCCGCAGACGGAGCATTTATGTGCATTCGGAGAATTAACATCAAAGATCAGCATACCTGCGCATTTGTCGCAGTGGTAATTATGTCCCCAACCGGCGGTACGGGAAGCATCATCATGATAATTCTCAATGAATGCATTTGCATCAGCCTGCATCTTCTCATAGATATCCCTCGCCCATGTCTGAGTCTTGATTTTTTCTTCTACATTTTTCCAGTCAATCATTTTTATCTCCTATCCCTTGAATGCTCCCGTAAGAAGCGCAATTAAGATCATAAGAATAAACATGGATACTATTATCCATGCAAATATATTCCTTTTCTTATAATTCGGATTGTCCTTGTTGTCAGGAGCCTGGTTCTCCTCATCTGCTATAACCCTTGTCAATTCGACCGCTCTTTCATAATCAAGCTCACCGACATATATTTCAGCAGGCACAGAATGTGACAATGATCCTGTAATTATCTTCATATATCCATCCAGATTCCTGTGCTTGATGATATATGGGATTTCGTTTTGTTTCAGGATACCTTCGTACAGGAAAAGTTCCACACTTTGTTCTACGGTAACAAGTAATTGTTCTTCCATTGGACACCCCTTTCATAACCTCTATTATATCAGATAACTCCCGTCAGACACCTTTGAATGAAAGCAAATCCCCGGTTTTCAGCTGACCGATAATCCTAAGGTCTTCATTTTGTATAACTGCTATTACAGGATATCCCCCGGACGTTTGTCCATCGTTCATTATAATTACAGGCATACCGGACCCTGTCACCTGTATGCATCCCGGGAACACAGGTTTGGTTACAATACCATCAGAAAGACCCGAAAGGTATTCCTTAGGCTCAAGCCTTATGCCCATCCTGTCAAGATGAAGGGATACCTTGAAGGAATCCTTAATGAACTCCTTTGTTATCTTTTTCCCAAGCAAGACTGAATCAGGACCTTCCCTGACCTTCACTTTATATTTACCGTCAGCCCTTATATATGAAAAGTCATGCTCCACGATATCAGGATTGCCCACAGGACCGGCAAAACAAAGGATGTCACCTGAAGCAAGTCTCTTCCCTCTTGGCATGGAGGTACTTCCAAGAAAAACATTGCCTTCGATTCCCCCGGCAACACCAATATATGTCCTTATTCCCGACTTCATACCATGGAATTTCAGTATGCTACTGTTTTTTGCACAGATAACTTCATTCACCGGTATGGCTGCATCGTCCAATGTTGCACCGGGGTCTGCCCCGCACAAGGCAAAGCTGCAGTCTCTTAGAAATTCTCCTGAAAACCAGCTGCCTGTAACTTCCACTGCAGCAGAATTTTCCCGATTGCCGAGAATACTATTTAAAATGGCATATGCATAAGGATCCAGCGGTCCGGACAATGGCATACCGTACCTTCTGTAACCTCTTCGTCCACCATCCTGAACAGAGGAATGAATGCCGGGTTCAATCACCCTGAATATAGAATCAGACATCCTTCACCGCCCTGAATCTTATGCTGTCTCCGGGCTTCACAGGGAATGGCTCTTCTGCACCGGGAACAAAGAACCTGAATCCGGTCTTTCCGATGATTCGCCAGCCACCGGGGCTGTCCTCGGGATAAATGCCTGTCTGTCCACCTGCAATTCCGACTGAGCCTGCGGGAATCAACAGTCTCGGTATTTCAAGTCTTTTGGTTTCCAACCTGGGGTCCAAACCGCCCAGATAACAGAATCCCGGTAAAAAACCTATCATGAAAACCCTGTATTCCTTCGATGTATGTATGTCGATGACCTGCTGTTCAGACAAACCTGCATTTTGTGAAACGAAACCAAGGTCCGGCCCTGATTCTCCACCGTATGACACATTGATCTCATGACATGTTTCAATATTCTCCATTTGTTTCGGCTTAGCACTTTTTATAAATGACTTTAGCTCATGCTTTTTAATGAAATCCGGATTATACTCAAGCAATATACTCGAATAAGCAGGGATGATTTCAATGATGGCATCTGTTTCAAGCGCAGATGCCATTGACAGTACATATCTGTTCAGGTCGACATCAATCCTGTTTCCAAAATCAATCAGAACATAGTTATCAGCCGGGAAATGAAGTTTGAACTGAAAATTTACTGACAATTGATATTCCTTCCTCATTCAGCTTCTGTCTTATCCGTAATGCCATGGCTAGCGCTCCGGATGTATCACCATGAATGCATATGGTATCTGCGCCAACATGCATAAACCCGGGTGCCTTACCCCTTGCAAAATCCAAAACCCTGCTCGCAACAAGCTCCACATCCTCAATGACTGCTCCCGGAATCCCCCTTTGCATAAGTGTCCCGTCGGGATTATATCCCCTGTCAGCAAAGGCTTCGCCAACAGGTATTCCTCCCGCATCTGCTATAGCCTCCATTGATTCTGAACCCGCAAGTGTGTATACGGGAATCCTCCCTGTAAATGATACGACAGCTTTTACAATTGAATGCATCAGTCCATAATCTGAAGCCGCCCTGTTGTACAAGGCACCGTGGAGTTTCAGGTGACTCATTGATGAACCCATGCGGACAATATATTCATTGAAAGCTGCTACCTGACAAACCACATTGTCAGTTATGGTACAGGTATCAAGTCCTGTCTCACACCTTCCAAAGCTGTCCCTGTCCGGATATCCAGGATGTGCTCCTGCCGCAACACCTTCTTCCAAAGCCATGAAAATTGTCTTCTTCATTAAGTCAAGGCTGCCTGCATGGGCTCCGCAGCATATATTTGCACTGCTGATATAGCTTAAAAGTTCTCTGTCAAAGGGAAACCCTTCCCCTATATCACTGTTAATATCAATGGAATTTCCCTTAATCATCAGACCAGCAGGACCTCCCTGATGTATTGCATGACACCTTTGAAATGTCTGCCGGCAACATCCTTCATCATAGGCACATCTGCCTTGAATTCACATGCCTTCAGTGCATAAGGATGGTTTCTTACAAAATAATCCCAGGCTTCCATATCGAATGCCGGAACTTTATATTTCCTGTATATCCATAGGGGCAGACTACCGGGAGTAGTACCAAAGGCAAGGAATAGTTCACCGGGGAATTCCCCGTTTCTGAAACCATCTGAATAAGCTTCTGCCAGTTCCTTGCATGAATTCACATAATCATTGTCATCCTTTGCCGCCCCCGCTCCGAAAAGCTGGTCAAAGGTAATTCCTCCGGGGTAACAGTGGAATGACAATACAACCTTTGGATTTATGGTTTCGATGAAACCGACAATAGCCTTTGTTTCAGGTTCGGATACAGGAAACGGTCCTCTGTATGTCAGTGATGACGGGTCAGAGGTATTAAGTCCATACATTTCATCTGCAATTTCCCAGTCAGATGGAAAATTCCTGTTCAGGTCGACTCCTGCTGCATTTTTCCTCAAATAATATGTGTGGCCAGTTGCCATTCTTTCAGCCTCATCGGGATTTGCAGATGGCATTACAGCCATGCCGACTTGTTCATAAAGTGACTCATCATACAGTTGGCAGAATCTCTCAAATACATCAAGCACTGTAAACTGACCTGCTTCAGCCGCATGAACACCTCCGACCAAAACAACGGCATTTTTCATGTTACCCCTCTTGAGTACAAGCATCTCCCTGCCTTTGACTGAGTGCCCATGTTTTTCCAGAATGACTCCATTGTAGGTGAATGCAATCCTTTTACATTCATCTGCTGTTCTTTCGTGGTTCCAGATGACCTCATTGTCTACCGCTCTTACATGCACAGGCCCGAGTGGTCTTTCATTCATTTCAGTGTTAATCCAGTAAAGATACACTCTTCCTTTTACGGCAGACCTGTCAGTGTATCTGAACAGATTCTCTGACCTTCTTTCCGGCCTGCCTTTGAAGATACTTGCTGCTCCTTTGAAATCCTCTGTAAGAAGATAGCCGTTCCGGTGCTTGTTGTAGTGGAAACCGGGGACTTCCTTTCTAAGGACTTCTACCTCGAGACCTTCAGGAAGTCCCGGGAAATTTCCCGGTTCCCTCCTTACAAGCGTACTTATGGCAAAATTCAATGTGATGACACCATCGAATGATATTGCATCAAGGTCATAGACCAGTGAAAATCCCATTGTTACCCCCTAAGAAAATGGAGACCGAAGAACGGTCTCCATATGTTACTTCACGATTTCCCCGCGTCTGTATGCACTCCAAACATTCTCAAACCAGTTGTCCTCGGTGGGAATTGGTCTTATATCCTGCCATTCAACCTCAAACTCGGGCTTGCTGTCCTTCAGGTTCATTCCAATTACACATGCTTTCTTCAAAAGGTCGCCTTTGTCCAGTGTAAATCTGAAATCATCTGACAGTTTGTCAAGCGGAAGAATTCCCTTGTCGTCACTTACAAGATATGATCCCCTGGAGCGACCCCCGTTCCTGATGAACTCAATGATGGCCTTGAGGTAAACTATCTGTGTAATGAGGATATCCCTGTTTCTGAATGCCTCTGCAAGTTCCCAGCTTCGTCCGGCAACTGTTGCTTTTTCAAACCCGGCCAGGAGTTCGGTGGATTCAGCAAGGGCTTTCTCAGCTTCTCCCAATGAACGGATATGTGCTCCGGCCCTGGTCATACGTGCCTGCATTTCGAGTCTGTTCTCAATGATATTGGACTCACCCTCGTTGGCAAGAATGGTAAGTGCCCTGTCCATGTTTGTTGAAACCACATCGCTGACAGCATCGGCAAAAGCTTCTGATGACATGGGTTCGTCAGTATAGTTTGCAGCTATGAACTGGGCTGCCCTGAAGGATCCGACCTGGGTTGAGTTCAGTGCACTTCCTCCCGGTCTGTATACTCCGAAAGTACCATTTACTTCACCAACAGGGAAAAGATGTCTGATATTGCTTTCCCACCACATGTTCCCCATCAGGCCACCGTTGTTGTGCTGTGCGCAAACAGCAATTTCAAGATACTCAGTTGTTATGTCTATGCCATTGTTTGAATACAGGTCAATCGCAGGCTGGTTCATGTGTGCAAGTCTTTCAATGGGTTTTCCGAACAGTGCATTGGAGTTCTTCAGGTAATTATAACTTTCTGCACCAAGCATTGAGAAATCAAATTCTCCATTTTTTTCACTGCATGTCGGGTTGTTCATGAAGTCCATGAAAACCCTTCTGCCCTTGACCTGGGTTTCATTATATACAAGTATATCTATGATGGATGATCCAAAATTCTCAATCTTTCTGGGGTCAAACGGCCATTGGTAGCCCTTTAGGAATATTGCATCCAGGAGCTTACCCTTGTCATCGAAGTATTCATCCAGGAATTCCTTCTCGTCTTTACCATCCTTGTCTGTTGAAATGTATCTTGGAATTACCTGCTGGTATGTGCCTGAAAGATTCCATCTGAATTTTATCGAAGCTATTCCATATTGTGATTCCGTAAGGTTGATTCCCTTTGCACCGGCCTCATAAGCCATTCCCGAACTGCCAAGATGATTTACAGGATAAACACTGGTCAGGTACATGCCTGCAGGTCCGCCTGCTGCATAGATTACATTTGTACAGTTGAACAAAGTGAATCCCTTGTTCTTTGAATCCTGCCTCGCCGTATCAATTGCCAGAAGTCCTACTGCTTTTTCATCCTTGGTCAATACAGCAATTACAACAAAGCCGTCAAAGATCCTGATTCCCTTGTTGTTGATCTGGACTTCAAGTTTCTCCGTCATGAACTTCGATGTCAGAGGTCCTGCGGAAGTAGCTCTTTCCCTGGGGTCATGGTCCGTCTTGTATCCTATGTACTCACCGTACTTGTTGTGCGGGAAAGGTACTCCGATGGACGCCAGCTTATAAAAACCCTTTGCAGACAAAGCAGCTTCAACCAGCGCTATGTCACCATGCATGCTGCCGCCTTTGAAAAGAGTCTGTGCCATTTCGAATACAGAGTCAGGAGTATTTCCGGACAGGGTCAGCTTATAATATGTCTGTTTGTCAGAACCGGTATTCCTGGATGTCCCCATTTTAATGCCTTCGGTGATTATTGCAATGTCCTTTTGCCCGAGGTCATACAATGAATCAGCGGCATTGTACCCGGCAGCACCAGTTCCCAGCACTATTGTATTCATGCTGTATACATCATATTCAATGCCTTTGATAATAACAGTTTCCTTGTTCATAATTCCCCCTTACAGCCTTTGTATGTGGAATCCACCGTCCACATTCACTACTTCACCTGTTGAAAAAGCAAATTTTCCTGAACAGAATGCAGAAACTGCATTCGCAATATCCTCAGGATATCCCCATCTCTTGATGGGAGTCAGGCCTTCGGCGATAAGCTTGTCATACTTGCCTTTGACTACCTCGGTCATCGGGGTGAGGATTATTCCGGGACGTATTTCATATACATTGATTCCGAATTCGGCAAGCCTGTCTGCAAAGAGTTTTGTAACCATGCTGACTCCGGCCTTTGATATACAATATTCTCCCCTTGAAGTTGAGGAAACATAAGAGGACATTGAGGCAATATTGACTATCATGGGTCTGTAATCATCCAGTTCCCCGACTTTTTCAATCATTTTATTGGCCACCAATTGTGTCAGGAAGAAAGTACCTTTCAGATTTATTCCTGTAACGAAGTCGAAGCTCTCCTCTGTAGTCTTGAGGATATCCATCCTGACTCTTGGAGCGACACCTGCATTGTTGACAAGCACATCAATCCTGCCGAATTTTTCCAGGGTCTTTTCAACTACATCGAGTCTGCTTTCAGCCTTTGTTATGTCCCCTCTCAGGTAAAGGACTTCCGCGCCGGTTTCCTCAACGTTCTGAATGTTGTCGACCACATCCTCCCTTGCCAGGACATCCATGATTGCTATGGAATATCCGTCTTTTGCAAGCTGTAAGGCTATTCCGTTACCGATACCCCTTGCGGCTCCCGTAACCAGTGCAACTTTTTTGCTACTCATATTACTTTCCTCCAAATAAATCATCAATTATTGTTTCAGCGGCTTTTCTGCCTTCACCGGCTGCCTGTACCACTGTTGTACCACCATTGACTATATCGCCTCCGGCATAGACACCCGGTCTGGTTGTCCTGAATCCGGAATCCACTACTATTCTGCCTTTTTTGAATTCAACTCCTGCAAGGCTTGCAGCCAGATCGTCATCAACTTTCTGACCCGTTGCCTCAACACAGAAATCAACCGGCAGGGTATACTCGGAATTATCAAGAACAATTGGCCGTGCCCTTCCTGAATCATCCGGTTCTCCCAGCATTGTGTGGGATATCCTGAGTCCGCTCAGCTTTTCAGTTCCTTCATACCCGACCGGCTGGCTCAGAATCATGAAATGAACCCCAAGGTCAAGGGCATGTCTTACTTCCTCATTCCATGCCGGGAGTTCCTTGAAAGAGCGTCTGTAAATCAAATATACGTTTCTAAGCCCTCTCTCCCTGAGTGAAGATACAGCATCCATCGCAGTGTTACCACCTCCGATGACTGCAGCTGTCATTCCTTCATTCAGTTCAATCCCATCCGTCTTATTAAGATAAAGGAAAGTCATGGCATCCATGACACCTTCCGGTCTGTTACCCATGTCTATTCCGGTGGATTTGCACATTCCCGCTCCTACGAAGACTGCATCGAATCCTTCAGCCTGCAATGAATCGAGATTGTACTGCGGACTAAGTGCAGTGTTGTATCGTATCTCAAAGAGACCTGTATCAGAAAGACCCAGGCTCTCCACTTCTTTCCTGAAAACATCCTTCGGGAGCCTTCCAAATGGTATGACTGCCTCGGCTGTTCCTCCGGGGTAATCCGCTGCTTCAAGGACAGTAACGGCAATGCCGGCTTCTATCAAGGTAACTGCGCATGCTATTCCCGCACCACCGAAACCAATGACAGCTGCTTTCCTTCCGGTGGGTTTACCTGCCTTTATCCTTGTCCAGCCGTTTTCCCTGGCCTTTTGGGCAATGAATTTCTGTATTTCACTGATTGGAACGGAATTCTTACCAAGTATTCCAGCTGAGCAGGTACTTTCGCATAAGACTTCAGATGGACATGTATATGAGCATGTTTCAGGAATCTTATTGGATTCTGCCATGATCTCATAGGCCCGTTCAATGTTGTCATTGTAGAATTCCCTTATGAATCCTGCTACGTCAATTTCAGCAGGGCAGTTCTTGCTGCAGGAACCTCCCCAGCAATTCTTGCAGGTATCTGCCATTTCATGGATATACTCCCTGCTGGTCAGTCTTCCTTGATAATATATTCCTGCATAAGTATCGGAATCCCTTATCACACAGCCGGAAACCACCCCATCCCTCATCATCTGGGTACATGATGAGCATGTGATACAAACCTTGCCTGCTGTAAGTCTGCCGTTTGTGAAGAAATCATTTGGAAAATCAGGATATGCAAGTCCCATTCTTCCCAGTCCTATTATTGAACCTTTTCCATTTGAAAGTACATAATCACCAAGGTTCATTGTCACTTGTCTCAGCCAGCTTGTTCCTGAAGTTACAAATGTCATATCCGGAAATGATTCTGCTATCTCTGAAGTCAGGCTTATGTTTCTTTCAAGTGTTTTAAGTGGATGTTCTTCCGGCAGATCAAATCCCTGTATCGGAAAATCATAGGGTCTTTCATAATTGGGATTATAGTAGGGATTTCCGATGGCAATGTTCAGGAGCCTGACTCCCATATCCCGTAGTTCGCCGATAAGCCTTCTGGGTTCCGTCAAATCAGGTGTCAGGCTGCCGTCGGTACTCATTCCCCAGGCATATGGATATTGATAGCCATCTGCAACGCTGAGTCTTGAAGTAACAGTGATACCCGGAACTTCTTTCATGATCCGGCCGATGGTTGTCTTTAGGAATCTGGTCCGGTTTTCATAATTTCCGCCATACCTGCTGTTTTCTCTTGTAAATCCAGAAAGAATTTCATGCAGTAGATATCCATGGCATGCCTTTACATCAACCGCATCAAAGCCGCACTCCTTTGCGAGTTTGGCTGCTTCCACATATTTATCCTGAAGACCATCCAGATATTCATCGGAAACAAGCGGATAATCATCTGTGAGTTTGTGTTTATAAGCAAGTACCTTTGAATGATGTGCAATCATGGGCTCGGCCTTGCCGGTTGGTTTGCTTTCGCGTCCGGAATGCGTCAGTTGAAGAACCAGGAAGGGGTTTTGTTTCTCCCCCTTTTCATTGAATGAGTTGTCACGGATATCCTTGACAAATTTCTTGAACTTATCAATGTTTCCCCTGTGAATCCAGAGCTGTCCCGGATTGGCGCGTCCTTCGGGCACAACAGCAGTGGCTTCCAGCCAGATGATGCCTGCTCCTCCGGCTGCAAATCTCTTGTATTTCCTGTATGTAAGCTCTGAAGGATTTCCCTGGTTGTCACAATCACAGCCTTCCATGGGTTGTATACAGAATCTGTTCGGTATCACTCTGCCGTTTATTTCAAGAGGTTTCCTGAAATTTTCAACATCGATTTCCTCATTGAAAGGAATTGAAACCCCTTCTTTTTCCATGGCTTTCCTGAACTCATCAGTGTTCCTGATAACCATTCTCGACTTGTATTTCTTAATCATGCCCGGTACTCCTGTCCATAGCTTTCACTGATTTTTGTTTCAACTATATATACTAGAATAACATACCGTTTATATCAACCCCAAATTACACTTTGCCCCCACAAATTTCAACCGTAAATCCTCCCTCCAAATAATCACATCTGGTGTAATTATCGTTATGTCATAATTCTAACCGAACGATTTTTACAACAGACGTAAATATTTACGTCTGTCGTGATTATCGTTATGTTATATGTCTAACCAATATGCATCATGCGCTGAATGTTACTAAGAATAAAAAAACACCGGGCGGAGCCGGTGTTTGATGGATGTGTGCAATGGGTCAGTTTATTCGGATGCCGAATATTTTCTTTGCGTATGAGCCCACAACTGCGATGTCATTGAATACGGCAGGTGTTGACTCAATATTGGCTCCCAGGCTGACTTCGGTTATTATATTGCCGCTCATGGGATCAATGAGTCTCATATTACCGCTGAAATTGCAGTTCAGGATATAGGTTTTTCCCGTTTTACCATCCCTGATTGCAGTTGGACTTGACCAGCTGTAGTTGGGAAGTTCCAAAGCCCAGATTTCATGGCCGGTATCCTTGTCAAGGGCGGCAACCCTTCCGCCCATCTTTGTACCTGTTTTCGCTACATTGATGATTACCCTGTCCTCTATATCATTTGAACCAACTACCGGAGTAGCAAGAAAGCCTCCGTTTATATATGAGTCATACCAGCAGTCGTATGAAGTCTCCCAGATCAATTCTCCTGTCAGTGCGTTGAATTTCCTGACATATGCCTTCATTATGATATCCTTGTTCTGATTTTCATCACCTGCCTGTTCCATGGCAAGCTTGGCTGCATTTCCCCTCAGGTCAAATTCACTGGATACATAGATATATACATTGTTTCCATCTTCCTCAAGCACTATTGAAGCATCTGTATCATCACCAAGGTCTGCAAGCCATACCGGTCTCAGGGTATTCAAGTCAAGACATTGGAGCAATCCTCCGTTGTCAGCGAAAAAGATATAGTTCTTGTATATTGCCGGGGAATTCTCTATTCCCAGCCGCCCGGTGAGTGGATTCAGATACCTGTACTTTATTGTTTCCGGATTCACTGAAATTGTCATGTCCGCCGGATTATATTCAGTATTCAGCTTCATAATATATATAAGGCCGTTTTCAGCACACTCTATGTAAATATCTTCTTCGGCCAGCAATAAACCGGAGGAATCAAAAGCGTACCAGTTCCTGTATGCGGACTGATCATACCCTGGAATCTCATATATGAGACTCTGGTCAATGAGACTGAACATTCGGTACTTCGGCATGCCATAGACATCCCCATTGTAATCAACACCCTGCCCTGTATATAGAATCGGGTAACCCCTTGGGTCCACAGTTACACTTCCTTTTGTTGGGAAGCCGATTTCTATCGGAGGCCTTGTCCATTTTCCTGTTTCAAGTTCACAGAAGTAGATGAAACCATCCATGGCTGCATAAATGACTTCATGAAGAACACCACCTTTGAATTCCTCATAAACATTCATTATTTCAACGGTTTTTGAAGGCCACTCAATTATCGATGGCTGACCTGTCCACCCGGTTCCGGGCCAGTTGTCAATTACACCTACATCAAAGGACCAAATTATCCCAAGGTCACCGTCAATTGACCCGGCATCACCAAAAGCTCCGCCATTTCGGTAATTATTTCCCCTGAATGTCAGAACTCCATCTATCAGTTGATATTCATCCGGTGTTCCAAAGGAAATCAACTCATTGAAATTGTAGCCGTTCGGGTTGACAACATCATATTGGAATGAAAATGCATCAGGTCTTGCTGCTTCAATGGGATTCATTACACTTTTGTAGTCCTCCCCTTCCATGTATCGGTAAATCATAAGGGATGTCTGTGCAAGCACTTCGAATGCCTCCAGGTTTTCATTTGTCTGCTCGGACATCAGTGACACTATATATGGTCTGCCGGTAAAGACAATCCCCACATCATTGTATGCATTCTCCTTGACATAATTACCAATCTTATGCGCAACAGGCACATCATCAGGAAGATACAGGTTGATCCTGTCATTGAATACCGTATTTTCAAGATGGTTGACCATGATTCCATATAGGTCGGGGTTCTCGGTATATCTGTCGTACAGTTCCATGGCAAAAATCGCCATGTCTGCAGGGCATGACCTATGCCGCAGACCATAATTGATTGTTGCACCAAGATCCATCATATAGTTCAATATATTGTCCCTGCCGCACAGTCTTATAATCATGTTTATGGCACAATTATCACTATAGACAAGTGAATATTCAACCAGCTGTGCCACAGTGTACTTGTCGCCGTAGTTACCCTTGATTATCCTGCCGGTTCCATATTCCAGGTCCTCTTCAAGGTATTCCATAACTATATCGAAATCAAGCTCTCCCTCTGCTATCTTTTTGAAAAGATACAGATTTATCGGAAGCTTTGATGTACTCGCAGCAATGTACTGGTCATAGGCAGCGATGTCAAATGAATTGCCGGATTCAATATCAACGAATGTAAGACCATATCTTCCGTCAAACATACCGAAATATCTTTGGATATAACCCTTGAGTTCATTGAGGCCCGCCATGTTTTCAGCCGGGTTATCCTTTGGAATTGGGGTTGGTGAAGGTGTAGCCGTGGGTGCAGCAGTCGGAATCACCGTTGGAGTCGGCAATGCTGTAGGCGTAGGTTCCACGGAAGCAACCGGGTCACCTGAAGGTGTTTCAGACGGAGTTCCTGTGCTGTTTGCCTCATCTATTATTCTGTCCAGACCGCTGAACAAAGAACAGCCTGTAAGGAAAATTGCCGATGCCATAAGCATTGCCGTAAGTGTATTGATTATTTTTCTTTTGTGTTTCATTTTACAACCACCAATAATAAAACTGATATTGCAAGTCCCAGGAGGGCCCCTGCTATGACTTCGACGGGTGTATGCCCGATAAGTTCCTTCAAATCTTCTTCAAGATGAAATTCACCCTTGCCTTTGTTATGGTGGAACATCCTGTTGAGAACCTTTGCCTGTTTGCCGGCAGCTCTTCTCACACCTGCTGCATCATACATTACTATAAGTGAAAAGGCCAATGTAACTCCAAACAATGCAGATTCAAAACCAACACCGATTCCCACAACAGTTGAGAGACTTACAACAAAGGCCGAATGGGAACTTGGCATTCCACCGGACCCAAGAAGCCGCCTGTAGTCAATCTTTCGTCTTACTATCAAATCAATGATGAGCTTCAGTGCCTGGGCTGCAACCCAGGAAACAAAGGGTATCGTCAGATATTTATATGTAAAGAAAATTTCCCTGAAATCCATTTCAGCCCTCTCTATTGATGATGAAATCCATGAGTTCTTCCAAAAACCAGGTATCCTCACTTATTTTACCGAGTTCTTCCAATGCACCAGCTGCAGTTTCATACATCAGCCTGGTGGCTTCATCAACGCCCAGCAGTGAAGCAATTGTTATTTTGCCGTTCTTCATGTCACTGCCTGTCGGCTTACCAATTATATCCTTATTGCCGAAAACATCAAGCAGATCATCCTTGATCTGGAATGCAAACCCGGCCTTTTCAGCAAACGCCTCCATTGACCTTATGCTTGAATCACTGCCCCCGCCAAGTATTGAACCTGCCACAGCCGCAGCTTTTATCAGTGCTCCGGTTTTCATTGAATACATCCTTCGCAGTTCCTCAAGTGAACTTAATCCGGCCATGTCCAGGACCTGGCCCCCTATCATACCTTCTGCACCGGCAGCCTTCATGATTTCAAGAGCAGCCATTGTGCCACGGGCTTCAAAGTCTTCTATGCCGGAAAGCATACATTCCGCTGCAGTATTTAAAAGAGCATCACCGGCGAGTATAGCCATTGCCTCTCCGAACATCCGGTGACTCGATGGCTTTCCTCGTCTAAGATCATCATCGTCCATTGCCGGCAGATCATCATGTATCAATGAATAAGTATGTATCATTTCAAGGGCTGCTGCAAAAGGAAGTGCTTTATCAAGGGAGTCATCCGAAAAAACCGAATAAACCCCCAACAGAAGTGAAGGTCTAAGATGCTTGCCTCCTGAAAGGCTGTAGTGCATTGCTTCCTTTATTTTCTTTTCAAATTTCCTTGCATCAAAATAGTCCACTGTAAATCCTGTGGATAGATTTGAGTAATATCCAAGCCTCTGTATGAAACGTTCACTGGCCACTTTCTGACACATCCTCTCCTGCTGTTTCTATCTGTTTTCGGGCATTTGATATCCTGTCATTAAGTTCCTTTATGATTCCTATGCCTTCCTTGTACATTCCAAGAGCCTTGTCAAGTTCTGTTTCTCCACCTTCAAGCTTGTTTACTATGCCTTCCAGTTCCCTGATCAACTCCTCAAAGGATTTCTTTTGCATCTTTTGTCTCCTTACCCTTGACTTCACAGTCAATCCTGCCATCTGACAGTACTGCTGATATTCTGTCACCTGTCCCGACAGCTTTCAAACTTGTAATTACATGTCCGCCATTGTCTTTCAAAACTGAATAGCCCCTTACCAGAGTAGCCACAGGGCTAAGAAGCTCAATCTTACCGGCCAGGGATTTTAGATCGGCTTCCTTTCGTTCCATCAGCATGGAAACTTCCGCCTCTAATTTCTCGGAAAGTCTTTCCACAACCATCTCAGTCATATTGAAGATTTCCCCCGGCCTTTTCATAACCGGCCTGTCAGCCAGTGACCTTACCCTGGTGCTGTATCTTTCCAGAAGTGCCCTCATATGATTCCTGAGCCTGATTCCGCTGTTATTTATTCCATCCATAAGCGCTGTCAGTTCGGGCACTACCAGTTCAGCTGCAGCCGATGGAGTCGGAGCCCTTCTGTCAGATACGAAATCTGCAATTGTATAGTCAGTCTCATGCCCAACCGCTGAAACAACGGGAATCCTTGATTCATAGATGGCTCTTGCCAGGTATTCCTCATTGAATGGCCAGAGATCCTCTATTGAGCCTCCGCCCCTTGCAATGATTATTACATCCGTGTCTCCCTTTCGGTTGAAATACCTGATTCCTGCTGCGATTTCCTTCTCCGCCCCACGGCCCTGTACATGTGCAGGATAAAGTTCCAGATTATAAATGGGATACCTTCGGTCGAGTACATTCAGAATATCCTTTATGACAGAACCGGTTTCTGATGTAACGACACCAATTTTACCCGGAATCATAGGAATAGGTTTCTTGACTGCTTCATCGAACAATCCTTCTGCTGCCAGCTTCTTTTTTAGCTCCTCAAACTGCCTGTAAAGCGCACCTTCTCCACCGGGAATCATTGCCTGTACATAAAGCTGATATCTGCCGGTCCGTTCGAATACCGATACATAACCGGACGCAACGATTTCCATTCCATCCTCAGGCCTGAAGTCAAGAAGTGATGCCTTAGCCTGGAACATTACGCAGGACAAAGCCGATTCCGCATCTTTGAGAGTAAAATAGAGATGTCCTGACTGGTGATGCTTGAAATTTGATATTTCTCCCGTTACAAGAACATTGGAAAGATATTCATCATTTCCAAGCACCATCTTGATATATGCGTTGAGTCTGGATACGGTTACTGCCTTGTTCATGTAACACCAGTCAATCTATATGCGCCAGAATGCCGTTTACAAACTTTCCCGATGAATCACTTCCATAAGCCTTGGCAAGCTCCACCGCTTCGTTGATGGCGGCACTCTTAGGAACATCATCCCTGTAACGGATTTCAAAATATCCAAGTCTGAGAATGGCAAGGTCAACCTTGGATATTCTGTCGAGTTTCCAGGAGGACGTCAGATGCTTTTCCAGTGCACCGTCAATCTCAGCAAGAATCATGTTGACCCCGGTGACAACATCCGTGATATAGTCCACCGATTCAACACTCATCGGGTTCTCGTTGAAAAATAAATCAAGCTGATCCCGGAAGTCGTCCTTGTTGATTTCAGTCTGATAAATCAACTGGAACGCCTTTTCCCTGTCTTTTTTCCTACCCATTTGTCCTCACTGTTTCTTGTCGGCTTCAACTATTCCGTCAACGACTATCCGTATGTTTTCAATGTCCGTGCCTGTTGTTTCCATGATCTTGCTTCTGATACTTTCCTGCAGGGTTGCAGAAATGGCCGGTATTGATACCACAGGGGGTACCTTGACCCTGATTTCTATTGATGGCTTGTTGTCCATATCAAGAACATCAGTCCTTATATCATAGACATTGTCGGCATTTTTTGCAACCAGCCTTGCAAGACTTTCAAGGGTCTGTGAGGAAATACTGACAGTTCCCCCTGCATTTGAAATTTTTATTGCGGGTTTTGAATTATCCTTCTTTGAAAATGTGAAAAGAATTGAAACAACTATTCCCAGAAAGACAACTGATATCAATATGACAGCAAGCCTGATCCCCGAAAAGAAACCGGCGTTCCTTATAGCTACTCCTATATTATAAAGGAAATCGTTGTCAAGGGCACTGTAGATACCCGCAGCTGAGACCAGACCTGCAAGGACAACACTGATAAAAATCAAAACTTTTCTTAATTTAACCATCTCGCACCACCTAATTCTTTATTCCCTTGGGATATTTACACTTTGAACATGTATATTGGCTTCCATTACTTTCATTCCGGTCATTCTTTCCACCGTCTTCTTGACTGTTTCCTGGATGTTCCAGGCAACCTCGGGAATCCTTGCCCCGAACTCAGCTATGATGTATATGTTGATATATACCTTGTCTTCCTTGGTTTCAACACGGATTCCCTTTGAAAGATTCCTGATACCCAGGACTTCAGCAATTCCTCCTGTCAGACCGCCGCTCATTGAATAAACACCGTCAACCTCAACTGCTGCAAGGCCTGCAATTATGGCAATCACTTCGTTGCTGATCTTAAGCTGCCCGTATTCTTCACCGCTGGAAATTATTTCACTGCCAGACATATATCCTCCATTCAAGATAGATTATATCATTGCAGAAGCATTCAATTCAATCTGAGCAGGGAATATCATGCCGTAAATCCTAACCATTGTTCTTGGTAACAATATAATTCTTCACTATGAATTCAGGATAGTATGACTTCTTTGATTTTCGCAGCCCAGGCTTATCCATATCCTCCTGCCGGTTGATGTACCGGACATCCTTCCACTCCTCTGATGTATAAACCTGATTCAGTTTTGCATAAATCCCATCAAATTCCGTATCAGCTTTCTCAAAGATTACAACAGCCATGTCATCAGCTATTTTACTGCCCAGTGCAAAGGCTTCTATCATACCGTTTATCCTGATTGCTCCGCCCCTGTAATCAATTCCTCCGGAGCCCGACAGCAACTCAAGAACAGCTTTCTTCTCATGTGAAGACGGTTTTTCAGGCCCGCAGTCCTGCTTCTGACACCATATTTCCATGACCCGCTCTATTTCATCCATGTCACCGGGGCCGATTCTGACATACTCATACTTGTCGCCGTATGCCCTGTCAAATTTACTTATATGATTTCTTTTCTTTGAATATTTTTTCCCGGAAAGTTCTGCCAGATTCTCCTGAAGATAGACATATTCCCCAAATCCATGGGCTTCCGTATAAATGTACCTGTCACCGAATATTTCCTGTAACCTGCCCTTGTCCTCTTCACTGACACAGTAGAGCCTGGCTGATTTTGTGACCTTGCTGCAATATTCCTCCAGATTATACATGGCTTTTTCCAGGTCTCCTGCTCCATAAGGCATGAAGGCCGTGTTCTGAAAGTTACACTCGAACATGAACAGGAAGCCGTCCTTTATATCGTAGGTAAGTCCTGAGAACTCACGCCATAAATACAGTGTCTGAAACTTTGACAGGGACATGTATTTGTCCGAATATTTCAGGTATTCCTTTATCTCATGTGCATTTTCTGTTGTCATTTTCCTTGGATTCAATGTCAAAACGTAATTTCCCTTCCCTCTTCCGCCGATCTGTAGGCAGCGCCTATCAGTTTCATCATCTTCCTTGCATCATCAGCAGGAGAAATGTTTTCTTCCCTGCCCTCTATAACGGCAATGAAATGGGCGAATTCATTCAATGCCTTTTTCTTATATTCCGTATCAGGATATAAATTTACCAGAGTATCATTTATTTCCGTAAAGATTTCCAATTTGCGGTTGCTGTATCTCACGCCGCCTTTTGTACCAAACAGTTCATAGAAGAAATCTTCTTTTTCCGTGTTGAGTGCAAATGAAATCTCAAAATTCAAGGAAGCTCCGGAATTCAATCTGACAAATCCTACGGCAAGGTCCTCAACATCAAATATACCCTCTTCCGCAGTTTCTGAAAACCACATGTTCCTGGTGCGGCATCCCTCGAACTTCCTGTAAGTGGATGCAGAAACTGATGTCGGCTCTGGACTGTCCATCATATAAAGGGCAAGGTCAATCATATGGACTCCCAGGTCAATCAATGGACCGCCTCCGGAAAGTGCCTTCTGTGTAAACCATCCTCCCATCCCGGGAATACCCCTGCGTCTTCTCCATCCGCACCTTGCATGGTAAATTTCACCAAGATTGCCTTTGTTTATATAATCACGTATGAAGAACGCTTCGTTTGTGAACCTGTTGTTGAGACCAACCATCAGTTTTTTATTGTACTTTTCAGAAGCCCTGATCATATCAATGGCTTCGGATTCATTCATTGCGATGGGTTTCTCACAGTGCACATGAGCTCCTGCAGCCATTGCATCGATTGTCATCTGTCTGTGGAACTTGTTGGGGGTACAGACACTGACTATGTCAGGCTTTTCCCTGTCCAGCATTTCAAGATAATCATTATAAGTGTTGATTTTAGGATACTTTTCCTTCATCGCTCCAAGAGCAGAGTCACTTACATCACTGATTGCTGCAACTTCCACATTGCCAAGTTCGTCATATCCCGGCAGATGCTTCCATTTTGCAATACCTCCTGCACCAATGCAGGCATATTTATAAGAGCCCATTACTTCACCTCTCCGGTTGGAACCTTGCGCCACTCACATGAACCTGTGTCAACTATTTCACCGGCAGGAGCCGCCCACTTGCATGCATTCCTCAGAACCCTTCTGATTTTTTCATTGTTGAATGCTGAATTCGTCTCATGTCCTGGCTGAAAATAAAACATCTTTCCTCTTTCAACCTTGAAGCAGCAACCTGACCTGAAAACCTCGCCACCTCCGAACCATGATATGAATACGAGTTCATCCGGCTCGGGAATCCCAAAGGGTTCACCATACATTTCTTCCTCAGGAAGATCAATGCTTTCACCTATGCCCTGGGCAATCGGATGGGCAGGATTCACAACCCATACCCTGCAGCTGTCCCCGTCCCTCCATTTGAGTGAACAGCTTGTTCCAGTAAGTTTCTTGAATATCTTTGAAAAATGTCCTGAGTGAAGGATTATAATTCCCATGCCGCCTCTCACACGGACGGCTATCCTTTCCACCAGAGCATCATCCACTTCACCATGGGCCATATGTCCCCACCATACCAAAACATCAGTATCATTCAGAACATCTTCCGGAAGGCCATGCTCAGGTTCATCCAATGTAGCAGTCCTTATCATGAAATCCCCGTCAACAGCCAGTGCGTCTGCTATTGCTCCATGAATTCCATTGGGATACAGGTTCCTTACAACCTCACTTTTCTTCTCATGTCTGTACTCATTCCAGATCGTAACCTTTATCATAGTCTCCTCCATATCAAGTAAATTCTTTAATCAGCCTCAGCTGTTCTTCTTCATTACCGACCCTTGTTCTTATCAGTGCCCTGCATCCGGGGAATCTTTTGATGAATCCCGGTATCTCCTCAGGATTAAGGAACACATAAAGGCCCTTTCCTGCATCGATTATCCTTTCATACATTGCATGATACATTTCATCCGCATTACCGGGAGCACCTGCCCCGGGAACCCATTGTATGGTATTTATATTTTCAATTCCAAGAAGACTGTCCAGATGCCTTACGGCTCCCGGTCCGTCAAGATGATATATAACATTGTCAAGCTTTTCAGCCTGCATCCTGAGATACGGAAGCTCAAACTCATCAAACATATCCTCAGACAACATGCATGATATATCGCTTTGCAGGACACTCGTGGTCCCCCTTCCCAGCAGATTGTAATGTGTATAGGCAGTATAACCCTCTTCCATTATTATCCCTGTCACCTCATCAAAGACCTTTTCCCACACGAGATAAAGACTGTCCATGGTCTTCCTAACTCCTGATGGATTGTCGAGAAGCTCCATCAGCAGTCTCTGGGGTCCCATGACAGCTGAAAGTATATCAAGGTTCTGCTCAAAGTCAGGCATTGATGCCCTGAATACCCCATTTGAATTATTTTTATAATATCTGGCAGAATCAATGGCCCATTTATACCATCTGTACTCATGACCGGCAGAATCAGCCTGAATAGGAATAAGCCTGTCACATGTTTCCTTGATCTCCTGCAGGGTCATTGTTGATTCTGTAAACCATATGGTTGCCTCACTGTATACAGGTTCTGAACCTATGAGGGTAGCAAGACTGCCGGGACCTATATACGGAGCCAGATCCGGAAAAGCCTCTCCGTGGAAACTTTTCGGTGCAAAGAACTCAAGGTGCTTTGTGAGATTTTGTTCATAGTCAGCATAATCAGCAGTATCCCTGTATGACGGGGCCTTGACCGAGACATCGGCCACAATGAGTTTCAATCCCTTTTCCCTGCCCCAGAACCTGTCGAATTTGTCTGTTGTATCAGTCCAGTTGGTCTTTAGCATAAAAGTAAAATCCGGAAGTTACTCCGGATTGTCTCCAGTTTCAAATTTTTCCTCGAGTTCCGAAAGTCTCATATCAAGTTCATCAACGGCATCAACAAGGTCATCTATTACCGTTGCACAATCTTCAAGTACTTCGATGATTTCGTTTATGAAATCCTTATGTTCACGCTCCCATGGGACTCCGGTCATCCTGTCAATCAGTTTTCTGGCCCGGTCTGAAAGATAGTCCATTTCAGGCTCTTTCCATGTATTCACCGGTTCTTGTATCGACCCTGATTTTATCACCGATGTTGACAAACAATGGAACCTTGACCATTGCTCCGGTTTCAAGTGTTGCCGGTTTGGTGGCTCCCTGGGTTGTATCACCTTTGAATCCGGGTTCTGTTTCAGTGACTTCAAGGACTACAAAGAACGGTGGTTCCACGCCGAATACCTTTCCTTTGTATGAGAGAACCTCCACCGTGTCATTTTCCTTGACGAACTTAAGGGCATCGCCCAGCTGATCACGGCTGATGGGTTCCTGTTCATAGGTTTCAACATCCATGAAGTAGTAAAGCTGACCGTCATTGTAGAGATACTGCATCTCCCTTTTATCCACCCTTGCCTTTTCATATTTATCACTTGGGTTGAAAGTTCTTTCAACTGTTGAACCGGATATTATATTCCTGATTTTTGCCCGCACAAAAGCCGCGCCTTTTCCCGGCTTGACATGCTGGAACTCGATGACCTGGCAAAGCTGCCCGTCCATTTCAAATGTGAGACCATTTCTGAAATCTCCTGCACTTATCATCAGTGATACCTCCATAACATATATCGTTTAGATTTTACCCTATATATTCACCCTTTGCAATCAGGGTATGATACTATTGATAAAGAATTTAAGACTCGGAGGCACTTATGAAAGATGAAACAAAGATACAAAGGAAATGGAAAAAGATCTTTCTGGGCTTGTTCATATTTTTCCTGACAATCTCCCTCATTCTGGGAACGGTTGTTTTTCTTAACTGGGACTATATTCTGTTCAAGGCATTCATTACAAACAGATACCTGAAGACTGATATCCTTGATGAGATATATCCTGAATACATCGGCCAGGAAATTAACGGCAGATACTTCAGGTACTTTGATAATCTGAGCATTGCAGCGGTAACAAAGCTTATACGCGACACAGGAGATGACTATTACACCTATCAGTATAATCCTGACCAGTTTGAGAGCTACACATCATCAAGGGAAGAAAAGGCAGCCCTATCATATACCGAGGAACTCACCCCTGACACAATATACATGCTACTGACAAATTTCACACCGGATTCACTGGATTTCTTTATAAGATCCATACCGGTGATTTCTGAATACAAGAACCTTGTACTGGACCTGAGGGACAATGGAGGTGGAGATATTGATGTAATATTCAAGATAGCGGATTATTTCCTTCCTGAAAATGCAGGCATAGTAACCGAATACAGAAGACACCGGTCCACCGAAATACTGGCAAAGGGTATACAGGAACTGAGCTTTGAAAAAATAGTCATTCTGCAGAACAACCGCACGGCTTCTGCTTCTGAACAGCTTATAGCTGCACTTGGATACAATCTTGCTGAAGTTACTACAGTAGGAACCCCAACCTTCGGCAAATCAGTGGGTCAGACCAGGATAGCACTTTTGGAAGGGTTCTATGTCAAAGCCACGACCCTTGAGTGGAAGATACCGGACGGTACGGAAATAGATGGAAACGGAATAGAACCTGATGTCACTTACGAAGGTTCTGATATCATTGGTTACGTACTTGAAAACCTGCTTTGAGAAACAATATTATTACGGATTCGTCAAAAATAAGGACATTGCACCTGGCAATGTCCTTTAAAATGTTATCTGTCACCCATTCTCACATAATCCCTGGAGTTCAATACATTCTTGTATGCCGGTCTTATTATCCTGCCACCGTTGATGACCTCCTCAATTACATGGGCTGTCCATCCGGTTATCCTGGATGCCGCAAACAGCGGTGTGAAAAGGTCCTTGGGGATTCCAAGCATTTCATATACCAATCCTGAATAAAAGTCTACATTGGCACACAGATCCTTGGTGTTCTTCTTAACATCCTTGAAAACCTCCGGAGAAAGCCTTTCCACTGACCTGTAGAGCTCAAACTCCTCCATCCTGCCCTTTGTTTCGGCGAGTTCCCTGGCCTTGTCCCTGAGAATTTCGCATCTGGGGTCAGATTTAGTATATACCGCATGGCCGATTCCGTAGATCAGTCCGGATCTGTCATATGCTTCCTTGTTCAATACCTTGACCAGATAATCACTCACTTCAGAATCGCTTGTCCAATTACCTACACTGGTCTTCATTTCACTCATCATGCCGTTGACCTTTATATTGGCTCCCCCGTGCCTCGGGCCCTTCAGGGATCCGACCGCTGCAGCGATGGAGGAATATATATCCGTTCCGGATGATGCCACAACATGCGCAGTAAATGCGGAATTGTTTCCCCCGCCATGTTCTGCATGGAGCACCAGCAGAAGATCCAGTATTTCAGCTTCCAGCTTAGTATATTCCCCGGAATCCCTTGACATGAGAAGTATGTTCTCAGCTGTTGAAAGTTCCGGGTCAGGATTTCTGATTACAAGGCTTTTATTCAGCATATTGTATGTCTTGGCCTGGTATCCATAGGCAATGAGGGCAGGAAATCTGGCAATGAGGTCGATGCCCTGACGTATGATATTCACTATGCTTGTATCATCAGGATTATCATCGTAAGAGTACAGTACCAGTACACTTCTTGCCAGTTTGTTCATGATGTCATTGCTTGGGGCCTTTAGAATCATGTCCTCAAGGAATGATGGCGGCAGGCTCCTGCTCAGTCCCAGCAGTCCGCTGAATTTGTCCAGTTCTGTTTTATCCGGAAGTTTGCCGAACATAAGAAGATATGCAGTTTCCTCAAAACCGAATCTTCCTTCTGCCAAAAAACCCTTTGTTATATCCTCAACATCAATGCCCCTGTAACGTAGTCTTCCTTCGACGGGCGTTTTCTCTCCCTCATCCATGATATATCCATGGACATCACCTATTTCTGTAAGACCAACAAGGACACCGGTGCCATTTGCATTCCTGAGTCCGCGTTTCACATCATATTTACTGTAATAAGCCGGCTGTATGACATTGTTTCTCTCTGCCAGTGCTCCCAGTTCCATTATATAGTTTGATTTCATTTTTCCTCACTTTCCCAATACTCTGTTTCTTGCATTCTTCACATGTATCAGCATGAAGTGCTCTGCCCGTATGCTGTCCTTTGCTGCGATTGCCTCATATATTGCCTTGTGTTCCTCCATTACAGCCTTTGCCCTTGCCGGTTTGCCGAAGCTGTCACTCCTTGCCTTCTTAAGATTGTGGTGGAATGTGCTTAGAATATTCCTCAGTGTCTTGCTCCCGGACGCCTTGAATATTGTTTCATGGAAATCTCCGTCAATCCTTACAAGGTGGTTCATATCCTTTCTGGCTGTATAGAATTCCTGAAGGTCCACTATTTCCCTGAGTTTCTCCAGTGTTTCGTCGTTTATGTTCTTTGCCGCCCTTCTCGCTGCAAGTCCCTCAATTGAAATTCTTATCTCGTATATATCCTCTATGTCCTGTTTTGTTATGCCGGTAACAATTATCGCCTTGTTTGGTATAGCTTCAACCAACCCCTCCAGTTCAAGCTGACGTATTGCTTCCCTGACCGGGGTTCTGCTCACCTTGAGCTGTTCGGAAAGCATAAGCTCAGTTAGCTTCTGGCCTTCACTGTATTTACCGCTTATTATGTCTTCCTCAAGCTGTGCAAATACCCTTTCCCTGAGGGAACCCTGAAATTCCTCATTCAATTCAATCACCCCTGTTTTTGTATTATTGTATAATTGTATACAATTATACATACATAAGTGCCACTGTCAAGCTTCAGTTTTTGTAAATTATTTATATTTCGGGCTGATTTCCATGGCTTTTTCCATCAGATAATTGGAAAAATTATGGTCAGGATTCTTCATGACATCCTCAAGCAACTCATCAAGGATTCTTCTTATCTGCCTGCCCTCTTCTGAAATCCCCGCCTTTATCAGGTCATTTCCATCAATCTGGAGATCCTGAAGGGATGTGCAGTCGCCTGCTTCAATGATCATATTGTATACAGTAAGGTCGGATTTACCCAGCAGAAGAACCCTTTTTGTGTCTGCGACGCCTATCTGTGATATGAGTTTTCTTATCTGATATTTGGTGACATATGGCCCGTCATAGAACTTGAGCAGAATATTATTTACACTCTTCACAGTCTTGCCATCCGCCTTCAACTGTTTGAGTATCCTGCCTGCATACTCCTGCTTTACAAGAAAATAGCATAACCTGAGAAGATAATCATTCTGAAATGGTATTCCATGGTATCTGAGCAGCCTGAAATCAGGATGTATGCTCCTTCCAAGATTTGTATCCCTCAGATAAATGATTTTTTCCGGAAACCTTCCTTTTAGCATTCTCGAGAATTCACTGTAGATTCTTTCCGCCGAAACCATGGATATGTTTTCGCATGTTCTCATGATGGCTTTTCTAGTCTTTGGCTCTATTTCAAAACCCAGCTCGCACGCAAATCTGACTGCCCTCATCATCCTGAGAGCATCTTCCTCAAATCTTTCATTGGGTTTTCCAACGGCTCTTATTACTTTCTTTGACAGATCATCCGCCCCGTTGAACAAGTCAACCAGTCCTGTATCAAAACTGAAGGCCATCGCATTGACTGTGAAGTCCCTTCTTTCAAGGTCCTCTTCCAGACTGCCGGCATGTTCAAGCTTGTCGGGATGCCTGTTGTCGGAATAACCATCCTCCTTGCGGTAAGTTGTTATGTCATAGAAATATCCATCATGTGAAACTCTGATGGAATTGTATTTAAGACCTACATCATAGGTATCCTTGAATATTTTCTTTATTTCATCCGGAGTTGCATTGGTCGCAATATCTACGTCATTGAAATCCCTGTCAATCAGGGAATCGCGCACACAGCCACCGACAAAATATGCTTCAAATCCATTTTGCCTCAAGACTTCCCAGGCTCCCCTGTGAATCATTAGATAGTCCCTGATCATAATTACACCCCTGCAATCGATCCTGTGACTAGATTATAACCCTATACAACAAATAGGGCAACGATTCGTTGCCCTGCTGGATATGTCACTCAAAATTCCTGACCAGGTCCTCCAGTGTGTCCCTGCGTCTGATCATTTTTATACTTCCGTCCGGTTTAATAAGGACCTCAGCAGGCCGCAGCCTGTTATTGTAGTTTGAGCTCATTGAATAACCATAGGCTCCTGCATCCATTACACCAAGGATATCCCCTTCCCTTATTTCAGGCATAGGCCTTTCATGGGCCATTATATCCCCCGACTCACATATATTACCCACGATATCCACGGTTTCGACTGCTTCTTCATCCAATAGCCTTCCATCCCTGTAGACCTCTATATCGTGATGTGAATCATACATGGCAGGTCTGATAAGCGTATTGAATCCAAGGTCTGTACCAATATACAACCTGTCATAATTTGACTTGCGGGCATAAACCGTTCCAAGGAGTATGCAGCTTTCAGCACTTATATACCTGCCCGGTTCCGTTCTGAATAGTATTCTCTTGCCGTATGAATCCGTCCATTCCTCGAGAATTGAAGCAAACTCCCTTCCAAAGGACTCAAGTTCAAGCCTGGGCTGTCCTTCCTGTTTCTTGTATGGGATACCAAAGCCACCACCGAAATCGACGAATTCCAGGTTCTCGAATTGTGAAGCTGTATCCAGAACACTTCTCACACCCTGAAGATAATTCTCACCATCCATGAACAATGAGCCAATATGCTGGTTTATTCCTGACAATGTCAGGTTATATTTTTCAAGCAGTTCCCTTACCATGGGAGCTTTATCCAAATTGATTCCGAATTTGGTTTTCTTGCCTGCAGTAACAACTTTTTTATGGTGCCCGGCGCCAAGACCCGGATTGAATCTTACACTGACCCTTCCCCCGGGATTAAGTCTGCCAAACCTTTCAAGCTGTGAAAGACTGTCAACACTTACGGGGATTCCCCTGTCAATGGCAAACATCATCTCTTCATCAGAGACATTGTTGCTTATGTAGAAAATCTCATTGGCCTTGAATCCCGCTTTTTCCAGTACATATATCTCGCCCGGAGACATGGCATCTGCATGGAGGCCCTCTTCATGGGCTATCTTAAGCAAAGTAAGGTTGGAATTTGCTTTCATGGAATAAGTTACCTGGAAGTTTTCATAAGGAACCATTCCCGTCATTTCACGGCATCTTTTCCTGAAAATCTCTTCACTATAAACAAACAAGGGTGAACCGAACTCCCTTACCAGTTCATCCGGTCTGTTACCCTTGTAAAAATTCATCGCTTCACTGAAATAATACGTCACTGCACTGCCTCCGGTTGATTTTCTAAGATTTTATTCAATGCAGGCCCTGCTGTCAATCTTTTTTATTATGCCTTTTAATCTTCTTTGTGGTTGTTTTCTCAAACTCTTCCTCCCTTATGTGGAAAATATTGATCCGCTTGAAGGTAGGAAGCTTCTTGTTTATCTTCTTGATTTCCTCACCGATTACTTTCTTTATTTCATCCATGCTTGGTATCTTGTCTGAGATGGCTTCCCTGATGCTCTCAATGTTCGGCACTATGTGGGCCTGTATGAAATTCTCCTTGGTGATATCTTCTTCTCCGTCCGTAACCATGGACTCCAGTATGAATGGACTGCTGTTCAGATATTCCTCGAGTTCCTCAGGGAATATATTCTTTCCGGTCTTTGTGACAATGAGGTTCTTCTTCCGGCCTGTTATGGTGTAGAAGCCGTCTTTGTCCACCCTTCCGTAATCTCCTGAATGCAGCCATCCGTCCACAATCGTCTTCTTTGTTTCTTCCGGCATATTGTAGTAGCCCAGCATGACATGGGGGCCTCTTATAAGTATTTCCCCGATACCGTCTTTATCAGGATTGTCTATCTTCATTTCATAGCCCGGAAGTGCCATTCCAAGTGCCCCGTGTTTATAGAACTTCTCAGGGTTACCCGCAGTAACGGGCGCACACTCAGTCATACCATAACCCTGGAGTATCGGCAGACCCATCTTGTCAAGGTCCCTTGAAACCTTCGGACTAAGGGCAGATGCCCCGCTTATTATATGGTGGACCCTTCCTCCAAGACTTGCATGTACGGTTTTGAACAATTTTCGCCTGGCCTTGACATTCAAAAGTGAAGAAATTCCAAGAAGCATCTTGAAGACCAGGTTCTTAATGAATGATGCCTGGGCCTTTTTCATAATCTTGGCATGAACATTCTCTATTATGAGCGGAACTATTACCAGGATGGTGGGTTTTGTTTCCCTTATATTCTCAGCGATATATTTGAGCCCTTCGCAAAATGCAACGGTCCCCCCCGATCCAATCACGGTCAGAAAACCGCAGGTACACTCAAATGCATGATGTATAGGAAGTATTGAAAGAGAAAGATCATCAGGTGTTATCTTAAGAATTCCTCTCATCGCCGCAATATTTGAAACTATGTTTCTGTGACATAACATTACGCCCTTTGATACACCGGTTGTACCTGAAGTGAACAGAAGCATGTTCATTGCATCGGGATCGATATCAGCGTCCAGGAAAGCCCTGTTTCCTTTTTCCAGAAGTTACCGTCCATTTTCAATGAAACCGGTATATGAGTCCTCACCCTCCCCGTCCATAGGGATCAGGAACTTCAGTGAAGCACATCTCTCTGCCATCTTTTTGACCTTGCCGGCCTGCTTGTCAGAATATACAACGGCTTTCAGGCCTGCCTCCTTTGCAAGATAAACAAGTTCATCAGCATTGAGTTCCTTGTCAAGGGGTACAACTACACCGGTACCATTTACGGTTGCAAGGTATGATACACACCACTCATAACGGTTTTCTCCGATGACACCTATTTTTTCATCCTTGAGACCCATGGCAATGAAAGCTGTGCCAAGGGCATTTACATCATTCTGGAACACCTCATATGAAACAGCTTCATAAATGCCATTCCTTTTGCTCAGGAATGCATCATTTCCGGGGTTTGCCCTTACCACTGTATCCAGCAGCTCCCTCAGATCCCTTTTGGGTTTTTCATCATAAAATATATTTTTTTTCAATATTAAAGCTTATCCTTTCCAAGCCATTTCACAAGCACTTCCGGAACCCTTATGCTTCCGTCGGCCTGCTGGAATTGTTCGACTATCGCAGGGAATATCCTTGATGTCGCCAAACCTGATGCATTCAGTGTATGCAGGAACTCATTCTTTCCTGTGACTGCATTCCTGTACCTGATTTTCCCACGTCTTGCCTGATAATCACGGGCATTGGACGCCGAACTGACTTCCTTATATATGCCCATGCTTGGAATCCATACCTCAATGTCGTATGTCTTTGCCATGGAATGACTGACATCGCCTGCTGCCAGCTTGGTGGTCCTGAAGTGAAGTCCCAGACCCTGCATCAGCCTTTCAGCCTTTCCGACAAGCTCCTCAAGGGCTTCGTCACTTTTTTCGGGGACGGTATACTGGAACATTTCTATCTTATTGAACTGATGTCCCCTTATCATCCCTCTTTCCTCTGCCCGATAGCTTCCGGCTTCTTTTCTATAGCATGGAGTGTATGCAAAATATTTTCTTGGCAATGTATCCTCAGTCAGGATTTCATCCCTGTGGACGTTGATCAATGCAGTTTCCGCTGTTGGAAGAAGGAACTGAAATTCACTTTCATCCTTGTTTTCAAGGGCAAATACATCATCTGCGAATTTCGGGAACTGACCTGCAGTGTATCCGCACTCATGCCCGAGGATGTGCGGAGGAAGAATAAATTCATATCCGTCCTTTATATGTTCTTCAATGAAATAATTAAGGAGTGCCCACTCGAGCATTGCTCCGTCACCTTTATAAAGCCAGAACCCGTTTCCTGACAGCTTGGTTCCCCGTTTATAATCAATTATTCCGAGTTTCTCGCAAAGATCAACATGGTTTTTGATTTCAAAATCAAAGACAGGTTTTTCTCCAAAGGTCCTTATTACTTCATTTGCCGAGGCATCTCCTGCAATCAAATCATCATCAGGGATGTTGGGCAGGACCTCCATATAGCTTTGTATCTTATCGAGACACTCGGTGGTTCTGGTTTCCATTTCCTTGATGGAACCTGCAAGCTCCTTCATTCTCTCAAGGGTTTCAGTAACATCTTCTCCATTTTTCTTCAGTTTTGGAATCTCAGATGAAACTGAGTTCCTCTCGGCCTTCATCTGCTCCGTCTCAAATATCAGTTTCTTCCTTTCATCATCCAATTCAATCAAAGGATTGAAATCCACGATTACACCTCTTTTAGCAAGTGCCTTTGTGACTTCCTCCTGATTTTCCCTGATTCTTCTGATGTCCAGCATTCCACACCTCCATTTATTCCTTGGGCTCTTTCAAAGCATAAAAAACCGCCCCCTACATGGGACGGATATTTCCGCGGTACCACCCAACTTAATCATTGATTCCCTCTGGCATGATAACCGTATGTACGGCCGGTCATTTGAACCGGATTCTCCGGGAGTGGATTCACCCAACATATATCTTCGGTTCTCACCATGCACCGACTCTCTTTGCATACAATGTCCGGTTACTTTTTCCCATCATGGAATTATTCTAAAGTATACAGCACTGCTTCAGATACGTCAATTGAACCATGGCACAAAATGGTCACCCTTAAGTTCCAAATCCTATACACCTTATGGGTGAATCATCAGGCTTTTGCTTGGATACTGCTCTTTCACCGGATTATGCATGATAATGGCTTAACCACAAGTTATGTTCCTGTTGCACGGTGCTATCCGGCATTCTATAATGTAGAGGGGATGATTTTTATGGATAACATTTCGAAGAACAATGTTGGGAAAATCAAGGATTTTCTTTTGTTTGCGTTGAACCCTGCAGAGATCGTCAGGAAGAAAAAGCAGTATAACTGGTTCCTTTATCTTATTTATCCGGCTGTCGGCTGGATGATTTTCTTCCTTCAGGTCGGACTGGACAAGTTCTCCGGATTCAGGGTTTTCATTACAATGCTCCTTGGTTTGATAATCGGCTATATAGCCGTCGGGGCAATTGGATTCTTAATTGCATTCATACTTGCCAGACTAGGAATGGATATAAGGTCAGACCAGGTAATAACCCTGATATCAATGTCACACACCTATATGCTCTTCTCTGTTCTGCTGGGTCTTGTTTACAGGATCTTCGGAAGCAGTTCCGCCTCTGCATTTGGAATAACGGGATTGCTCTGCACATTGCTTCCAATCTATGCCGGAATCAGAATATTGGGCAAAAATAAAGTATACCTACCGCCTTTGCTGGCAACACTGACAGGAGTATTACTGATGTTTTCATGGCAGATGATAATTGCCATAGTATCATAGGAGGGTCTTATGCCTAAAATGAAATTAATTATTATCTCAGCAATGATCGTTCTGTTCTCAATCTTCAATGGCCTCCAGACCAGACGGACATCTTTTGGTTTCAAGGGTTTCTTCGGCACTTTCATTGTAACATTGCTTTTCTTCGCATTTGTTTTTCTTTTCCAGACCCTTTACTACATTGTGGTGTCGAAAAAACTTGTAAGCAGAGGTGATTTGAAACCTACTGAATATCAAAGCCCCCTGGACATATGGCTCATTTCAATTCCCTTTTGTGTCCTTATGGTCATATCATATCTTTTCCTCAACTGGAATGTTGTCCAGGTCTTTATATGTACGACATTTGCACTTATTGGAATGTTGCTTGGCAATGCCCTTGGAAGAGGCGGGAAAAAATGGAGTCTGATGACTTCCCTGCCTTTCTTTTCAGGTGTAATTGCTTCAACATTGTTTACATTACTTATGGGATGGTTGGTGTAATATGAAAAGAATTATTTATTTGACATTGGCAATTGTAATACTCATGGGATCAGTATCCGTCTTTGCTACAGTAAAATACCTTCCTGATTATGAAATTACTGCAGTTGATGAATTCCGGGCTGTCGGTGTCCAGATAACCCATATCTCCAATCCGACGGACAAGCTTCAGAATATGATGGATTTTACATTCAAAGATGGTAAGCCTGTAACCCGTAAATATGTTTCCGGGGATTATCCCGAAGGAACCGTGGACCTCGGCAAAAGTACAATAGAAATGACCTTGGTCTATGACAAGGACAAGTTGGAAAATGCCCAGAACAATTTCATAAACGGAACCTTCACATACTCACTGGACAGTGAAAACGGCTTGTTCACAACCAACGGTGAAGTAGTTGGTTCCATAGTTGATCTGGCTACAAACAGGTCAGTATTTGATTTCTCAATTACAGATTCAGGTCAGTATTCACTTCTTCTGGAATGTTATGCAACTGACTCCAATTGGACTGCAAGTTTTGTACTTATGCAGCCTGAATCCGGCTCAATTCTTACAACCACTGAACCTGTTATGAGAAATGACTCCGCAATTGTCACATCTGAAACCGTTGGTGATACAGTGACATACCGTTATGAAGAATCATTTTTCTCACATGAGGAACGGCCTCATATTCCAAGCCCTTATTATCAGAAAGATGTAGCTGCTGGTGTAGGCATCTCAACGGTTGGAATAGTTATTGTCAACGCCCTGACAAAGACTTCGGTATTTGGTTCCGCTTCCTTCAACGGAAGTTTCAATCCTCAGGCCGGACCGTCGGTACAGCCTGGTTCCGGAGCCTCTGCCGGTTCATCAGCCGGAATCGCATCTACGGCACAAAGTGCTTCTGCTGCTTCAATCAGCCAGAGTGCTTCCACCGCATCAGCCAGCGGAGGTTTCATCAAGAGCATCGGAGATTTCTTCAAGGGGCTCTTTGAAGTACTGCGTGATATGCTGACAGATGAAGGTAGAAGTTATGCAAGCGGGAAACTCACAGATATACTTTCTGAGACAGATGTCACTGATATAATTGACAAATGATCCTCAGATGATGATTGCTCCCCGGGCTCCGGGAATTTCCTTTCGGAGTCCGGCAACGCCCGGATATACTGTCAGGGCGTTTTTAATTGCATTGTGATTGTTACCTGAGACAATAAGTGGTTTCTTCATTGCAGAGTGATTTTCAAGGATGACATTCCTCATTAAATCATCATCTTTTCCTGAGTAACTTATTTCAATGGCATCAGCGTCACCATAGCATAATTCCATTAGTTCATCAGAGATATCATCAGCTGTCATTTGGTCATGAATATTTAATTCAGCCACAGTAAAAGACCCGTCAGCATCAACACAATTTGCAGATGAGCATATCCTTCTTGTATGGTCCACATTCCCGTCATAAGGAACAAGTTTAATTTTTTTCTTCAGTTCGCTGATGAAATCCGGAGTCGTACCGCAGCACCCTCCGATAAGCCTTGCATTATATGCTGCAAACAAGGATGCCTCTGAAGCAAAATCAGCGGAACACTGGTCATAGACAGTTTTTCCATCATTGACTCGTGGCAGCCCCGCATTAGGCTTTACACTGAGAAATGTTCCGGTCATTGCCATTTCCCTGACGATGTCCAGCATATGTCCCGGTCCGAAAGAACAATTGGCTCCCACCATGTCAGCACCGGCTTTAAGAAGAATATATGCCGCATCAAGGGGTTTTGTTCCCATGAGTGTCCTTTTATTCTCTTCAAATGCCATGGAACAGATTACAGGAAGGTCGCATACGGACCGGGCTGCATTCAGTGCTGCCTTCATTTCCATAATGTCGGTGAATGTTTCAAAGTTAATTATATCAACACCACCATCATATACTGCAGCCACCTGCTCTTTGAAAATATCAAAGGCAGTATCATAATCAAGGTCTCCGAATGGCTTGAAAAGAATACCTGTCGGACCTATGCTGGCAGCAACAAGGGCTTCTCCCCGGGCAGCCTTAACGGCCAGACGGGCACCCTCGAAATTGATGTCATATGTTTTATCAGATAATCCATGCCGGCCCAGCATAACCCTGTTTGCAGTGAAAGTGTTCGTCTGAATGACATCACAGCCGGCCAGCACATACTCCCTGTGGATGTTTTCAACAATTTCAGGATGAGTCAGATTAAAATGATCAGGAGCCTCTCCGGGATTAAGTCCGTTAAGCTGAAGCATATAACCTTTTGAACCATCAAATATAAGTATTCGTTCTTTGAGTTGATCAAGAAATCCCATTGGACACCCCCGATTTTTATACAATTATACCCCAAAGACTGAAATAAGCAATATTCCAGTCACTTGGGGTAATATATTAAGTAAAGCGCAACTTATCTTACAGGTAACAACAAAACCTGTCCGATTCTTAGTTCTGATGAAGTCAGTGAATTGTTTCTTTTAACCTCAGCCACTGTTCTTCTCACATCAACATTATTACCATAATACTCACAAACGATGTCCCAGAGTGTATCCCCCGGTTCTACCACTATTTCCACATTGACGGGTTCTGAATATCCTTTGGTGGTTGTTGTAGCTATTATAAGCGTGCTGCATATGATTGACAGGAGTACAGCTATTACTATCAGAAACCTTCTTTTATTTTTTAAAACATATTTCTTTTTCATATACAACCTCGAACGTGTGTTCTTTGTAAATTAATCTTAACAGAACAATTGTTCGCTGTCAACAAAAATCGAACATTTGTTTGACATATTTTTTTCATTGTGATAATATGCTTGTGTAATATTTAAACAGAGGTGAAACATGAGCAATAAATCTACTGAAAAGCAGGAAAAGGTTCTTGAGTATATCAAAGAAACCATTTCCGAAAAGGGTTATTCTCCTTCCGTCAGGGATATATGTTCTGATTTAGGAATAAAATCCACTTCAACAGTACATGCATATCTCAAGAAGCTGGTTGATTCAGGCAGTATAATTATGGATAATACAATATCCCGTTCAATCAGACTTCCCGAACCACTTAGACAACTCGGTAGTTCAGACTTGGTGGAAGTTCCCATAGTGGGTCAGGTTGCTGCAGGTTCCCCTATTCTTGCACAAGAGAATATAGAGGATACATTTACAGTCTCATCCGCCTACACCCGAAATGCAACGGTGTTCATGCTGAAGGTCAAGGGAAACAGTATGATTGAGGCAGGAATCCTTGAAGGTGACCTTATACTTGTAAAGCAGCAGGCTACTGCAGCAAACGGGGATATAGTAGTAGCCGTACTTGAGGATGAAGCCACTGTAAAGACATATTACAAAGAGAAGAATCATATAAGACTTCAGCCTGAAAACAGCTCAATGGAACCGATAATCGTAACGGATGATATTATTATTGCAGGTAAGGTAATAGGCTTGTTCAGATCATATTGATTAACGGATGACTGTTCATTTGAATTAATAAAGCAGGCCATGGCCTGCTTTTTTCATCTTGCATTGATGGCATCCCAGGGTGTCTTATGGTTCCCGGATACGAATGTATATCCGGCTTTTCCTTCACCCGGTCTGTAAACAACGGTTTTCTCATACGGTGCTTCAACGATGAGGTCGCTGAATGAATCACGGTTTTCCAAATATCTGGCAAGGGCTCTGTAAGCTCCCTCTTCAATCAGTTCCCTGGACTTCTCAGGTGCCTTGTGTATGGCAGCTATGTTCCTTGAATTGTATTCCTCAAAAGTGCATTCGTCACCGCTTCCCGGCATCAGCCCTTCCTTGACACAAACTGTTTCTATTCCGGGAAGTAATGCTTCTGCCTCAAGACAAAGGGCTTTGTCTCCTGTTGCCAGGATAGGTTTCACGCCCAGGAACCCTGCACACATTGCAAGCTGGCCAAGTTCCCCCACCGATATCCCATTTATGGAGTAATCAATGACGAAATGATTACCCGTATGTGGAATATGTGCATACGGAGTGCCGGCTTTGGCATGCTGCCCTATCCAAACCACGCAATCATAATCAGAAGTAAGTTCACATGGATAACCATTTGGATATCCTCTTAATAGTTCAAGCCTTTTATCAAGCATCTCAGGCTGAATTCCGCCGCATCCATGACCATCGCTGACCAGTATTTCCACTGCACCTGCTCTGAAAAGTCCTGCGGCAGCGGCATTCACCTCCATCGTAAGAAGTGTCTTGGCTTTCTCATAATTGTATGATTCAGGCCTTGTCCAGTCACTTCTGTTCAGCAGCCCCGCTACACCCTCTATATCAGTCATCATGTAAATTTTCATGTCAGATCTCCAATTTCTCCATCAGCCTGACTATATGCACAGCCTGATAAATTTCCTTTGCTTCTTTTTCATAAAGTTGCACATCGGTTTCCGGACTCTGATGCGTCAGTGCAAGCAATTCCGCCCCTGCTTCCCTTGCAATTTCGGCACATTGCGCTGCGCTCATGTGCGGTGAGTTTTCACTCAACTGTTTTTGGAGGAAAGCAGAATCCGCAAGAAGAAGATTGCACCCTGCGGCAAATGCTGCAAGACGGTCATTTTTTGTTGTATCACCTGAATAAACGAAGGTCTTTCCTTCATATGCAGCCTTAATGGCGTAACTTTCCACAGGATGGGTCATTCTGCAGAAGCTGAAACTGCATCCATCCATCATAAAGGTTGTCTCCTCATCAATTATGTGCACATTGAAATACTCGAATCCTTTGATTATCTCAGCAATTCCGGATGGGGAACCCGGCATATAAAGATCGATCTTCCCTTTGAAGTCACCTCTTTTGTCCTTGATCAGAAGATTGTAGAATATGACCGGAATATCAGTGATATGGTCCCAGTGAAGATGTGACAGTATTATACAGCCAAGTTTTTCAGGAGTGATCAGCTTCATCAGATTTGACAGCGAACCACTGCCTGCGTCAATCAGTATTTTGTTCTGACCGGCTTCGAGAAAATATGATGAGCATGCTCCACCGGCTTTTGGATATGGTCCGTTGCATCCCAGTATGGTTAGACTGAACATTATCCCTTCCTCTTTTCAATCAATTCTTCGAACAGGCCAAGGAGCCTTGCATCTGCATCCTTTATTCCAAACTTACGTGAACTGCTCCTCATTTCCCCGGACAACTCCCTGTCTGAAAGTATTTCCACTATGTTTTTATACAGGCTGCCACCTGTTAATTCAGTTTCGAGGATGACCCTGCATCCCCCCGATTCCTCAAGGGCCCTGGCATTGTCTTCCTGATGGTTTTCTGCAACATAAGGCGATGGTATGAGAATCGAAGGTATTCCAAGTGCAGTTATCTCAGACATTGTCATGGCACCGGCTCTGTTGACTATAAGGTCCGCTGCATTGTAGACTGTGTCGGCATCATAGATATATGACTTTATTTCAACTCCTACAGGGATATTGATAATACGGGCTGATATTTCATCATAGTGCCTTTTGCCAGGCGCAAATATCAACCTGAAGTCCCCGGTTCTGAAATGCTCTTCAAGCATTTCAACAATTGCTTTATTGATCGGGGCTGCTCCCTGGCTGCCACCCATGACAACAACAAGCCTGTCATTCTCAGTCAAACCCAGGGATTTTCTGGCCTGTTCCCTTGTTATACCTGTCAATTCAGACCTGATGGGATTGCCTGTCACTTCAACCCTTGCTGCTTTTTTAAAATTGTCAGCACTTTTGGAAAATCCTACGGCAGTTATGTCAACCCTCGGAGCAAGCATCCTGTTTGTTATTCCGGGAAGTACGTTTGCCTCATGAATCAGTGTGGGAATCCTGAAGAATGATGTCCAGAAAAGAACCGGTCCTGAGGCGAATCCTCCTGTTCCGAATGCCAGGTCAGGTCTGAAGAACAGTACTATGAAAAATGATTTCAGCATTCCAAGGGCAAGCACAAGATATGGAACCAGCCTGGACAGGAAACTTCCCCTTGAAAAGCCCTTTACGGGAATTGTAACCAGTTTATAACCAGCCTTGGGCACCAGATCATTTTCCAATCCTCTTTTGCTGCCTACAAACAGAAATTCTGCATCAGGATACCTGACACCCAGGCTTTTAGCCATTGCAAGTGCTGGATTTACATGTCCGCCGGAACCTCCGCCTGCTACAAGAATCTTCATTCGGATGTCCCCCTGCCCTTCAATCTGGAAATATTCAGTAGTATTCCTATTTCTCCCATGAACATTACAAGACCTGTTCCACCTGCACTGAAAAATGGAAGGGATATTCCGGTTGCAGGTACTGAGCCTGTTACAACGGCAATATTAAGTACTGCCTGTATGAAAATCAATGATGTAATACCGGTGGCAAGCAAGCCGCCGAACTTGTCCTCGCAGTCTGCCGCAGTCTTTATTCCTCTGTACAAAAGGAGGAAAAACAGTATAATGACAACGGCCACGCCCAGGAAACCAAGTTCTTCCGCCAGTATAGCAAAAATAAAGTCATTCTGAGGTTCCGGAATATAAAGGAACTTCTGCATGCTTTTACCTGCTCCCTGTCCCAGGAGTCCGCCTGAGCCTATGGCATAGAGTGATTGTACCACCTGGTATCCTTCACCCTGGGCGTATGCAAATGGATCAAGCCATGTAACTACACGGGTCCACATATACTCTATGTAATATGAAACTGCAGCAAGTCCGGCACCGCCGACCACAACCGTCAAAGCCAGATGCCATAATTTTGCACCCCCTATGAAAAGTAGCACAAGTCCCAGCATCATTACAATTATAGTTCCGCTTAGATGTGGTTCCATTATAAGAAGGAATGCCGATACCCCGAGAATACCAATGAACAAAAGATATCCTTTGAAGAATTTGTCAGGCATGATTTTTTCTTCGGTAAGGAGCCTTGCAAAAAGAACAATTATGGCAAATTTGTAAATCTCAGATGGCTGCAGGTCGAATCCTCCGATTGTAATCCACCTTCTGGCATCGTTGTATACGGTTCCAATGCCCGGTATAAGAACCAGACAGATCAACAGCAACGCTATGCCATAAATGATATAGGCATATTTCCTGTAGACCTTGTAACTTATAAAGGATGCCGTCACCATAGCGATAAAACCTATTCCAAAGGCAACCAGCTGCTGTTTCAGATAGTGGTATATGTCGTTGAACTGATTCTTGGCGGCAGGTGTACTTGCACTGAATACCATTACAAGCCCGATTGCTATAAGTATCAGCGTAAATACAATTATAAAGAAATCCATATGCCCGACAGCCCTTTTTTCCTTCAAAATATCCTCCTAGAATAATCCAAGCAGCCAGTAAGACAAAACACCGCCTGCAGCCGTCACAAGGCAGAATACAACCACTACCTTGTTCTCCCTCCAGCCGGAAAGCTCAAAGTGATGATGTATAGGAGCCATCTTGAAGACTCTTCTCTGTGTCAGCTTGTAATACCCAACCTGTATCACAACTGACAGGGCTTCAACAATGAAAATGATTCCAACAAGGAATATTATCCATGGCACGCCCATTCTGATGGAAATTACCCCTATCAATGCGCCAAGGGCCATGGAACCCGTATCACCCATGAAGATCCTGGCGGGATGTGCATTGAAAAGAAGAAATCCCAGTACTGCTCCTATGGCTGAAAGCAACATTATTCTTGTGTCATCCATTCCTGCATCAAGAAACCTGCATGCACTGAAAAGAAAGACAAATATGAATATGGATACACTGGATGCAAGTCCATCAACTCCATCCGTAAGATTCGCTGAATTGGTGGTCCAATAAAGGAATATGATCAGAAAAGGAATATATATGTAAGGTGGTATGACAATTGTGCCTGCCATCTGTGAAAAAGGTATTATGACTTCATTACCGGCAGGTCCCAGGACAACAGAATAAACTGCATATCCTGCGGAAATCAAAAGAAGAAGAACGGTCTTTTGAATTACGCTCAACCCGTCATGGTCCTTTTTCATTATTTTTATGAGGTCATCAACCATACCTACTGCAGCAAACAAAACCACAGCTGTAACATTGACCAGGGAACTGACCAAATCAGATGAATAAGCCAGGGATATAGCAACTATCGGAATGATGAAAATCGGCCCGCCCATTGTCGGAATGCCGGTTTTATGCAAATGGGTCCTTGGTCCGTCCTCCCTTACCGTCTGTCCGAATTTCAGTCTTCTCATGAGCGGAACCATTATAAGGCCCAGTACTATTGATCCTGCAAGTGCAAAAAGAAAAGGCTGCCACATATGTTAATATCCCCCTGTTCTGATGTATTTTATCACGTTTTCCATTTTCATTCCCCTGGAACCCTTGACCAGGATAACATCACCCTTTTCAATTATCCGGGAAAGATGCATACCTGCTTCATCAGAGTCTGAAAACCGGTGGATATTGTCAGCGGTCATACCCTTTTCAATTGCTCCATCAGCAATTGCAGCAGCTTCCTTACCACAGCAAATAAGAATATCTACGGTTGCAGCAGCAGTCTGCCCAAGTTCGTGATGGGCTTTTTCTGAGAATCCCCCCATCTCCAGCATGTCACCCAGTACTGCAATCTTTCTTCCTTTAAAATCACCCAGTATTGAAAGGGATGCTTTCATTGAGTCGGGGCTGGCATTATATGCATCGTTTATTATTGTTATGTCATTTTCCTCGGTAATATCAAGGCGAAGTTTCTCATTGCGGAAATTCATAAGACCGTTTGAAATTTCATCAGTGGACATACCCATCATCTTACCGATGATTATAGCAGGCATGGCATTATATATGTTATGGAGCCCCCTTACATTGAGGTTATACGAGCTACCATCCACACGGAAGGAATAACAACCTTTTTCATCAGATTTTTCGTCCTTTATGACGAAATCATTGTGGGCTTTCATACCGAACATAATTACCTTTGGTTCCCTCGAATTCCTAAGGCTGACAAGATACCCATCATCACCGTTTACAACAAGAAAACCACCCGTTTTTATATGCCTTACCATCTCTGTCTTGGCCTTGAATATATTTTCCTGGGAACCCAGCATCCCTATATGGCTCATACCGATATTTGTTATTACACCGAAATCAGGCTCGGTGAGACCGGCAAGATAATCAATTTCACCAGGACCGCTCATCCCCATTTCAACAACGGATACCTCGTGGGACGGATCGATTTCAAGGAGTGTCATGGGAAGACCTATATGATTGTTAAGATTACCTTTCGTAAAGTGGGTTTGAAAGCGTTCCTTCAGCACCGAAGTCAGGTAATTCCTTGTGGAAGTCTTTCCTGTGCTTCCTGTAACTGCAATAAGGGGAATATCCATGGATTTCCTGTGGGCAGAGGCAATTGACCCCAGCGCCTTCACGGAATTACCTACGGTGATTATACCTTTACCTGCGATTTCCCTTTCAGTAAGTACGGCCGATGCACCTTTTTCTATTGCAGTTGATATGAAATTACCGCCGTCGAAGTTTTCCCCGGGTATGGCAATGAACATCATACCTGTTTCAATTGTCCTTGTATCAGTTGAAAAACCTGTAATTACAAGTTCTTCTTCTGAGGCATCTACTTCCCTGCCAAGGACAGAAGCTATGTCCCTGAAATAAAAATCCATCAGGCCTTGATATCCTTTCCCAGCAACTCGGCTACTATCTCCCTTTCATCATAATGGGTTTTGCTGCCCATTTTATCCAGATAAGTTTCATGACCTTTTCCGGCCAAGATTATCAAATCGTTTTCACGCGCGTTCTTTATTGCATATTCAATGGCCTTGGTTCTGTCAACTATGACCACATATTCACCATTTGTCTTCTTCATTCCTTCTTCAATCTGACTTGTTATCTTTTCAGGATCCTCAAACCGCGGGTTGTCAGATGTTATTATTGTAAAGTCTGCATTATTCCCGGATATTTCTCCCATCATGGGTCTCATGGTCGCATCCCTGTCACCGCCGCAGCCGAATACACTTATTACTCTTCCGTCTGCAAATTCCTTCATTGCCTCCAGAAGTTTTTCCAGACTGTCAGGTGAGTGTGCATAATCAATCATTATGCTGAAATTTCTGTCAATGGGAACCCTTTCACATCTTCCGGGTACAACGACGTTCCTAATTCCATTTCTGACTGACATTTCATCTGCCCCTGCAATTATGGAAGATGCCGCTGCAAACAATGCATTGTAGACATTGAACATGCCCGGCATATCTACAACTATATTGAATTTGTGGCCCAGTCCGTTGAAAGTAAACTCAGAGCCGGTTCCACTTATCTTTATATCCGTTGCCATTATGTCAGCATCACTCTTTGCAGAAAGAGTCCCGACAGGGCATTTTGCATTTTCAATTATATATCCGGCATGCTCATCATCAATATTGACGATTGCATCCTTGCACATGGAGAACAATATGGCCTTTGAGGCAAGATATTCATCAAAATCAGTATGCTCCCTTTTCCCTATGTGGGCCCTTGAGATATTGGTAAACATTGCAGTTGAGAATTTTGTATAACCGGTCCTCAGCTGGGACAATCCCATTGAGGTAACTTCCATCACGCAATCCTTTACTCCACTGTCCACCATCTGACGCAGAACCTTCTGAAGGTCCGATGACTGAGGTGTATTCTGACTTGTATCTATGTGTACATCTCCGAAGGTTATTCCAAGGTTGCCCATTATTGCACAGTCGCCTTTTGCCTCCTGAAGGATGGTCTTTATCATGAAGGAAGTTGTAGTCTTACCTTTTGTACCAGTAATCCCTATGAGATTCAGTTCATGTGAGGGGTTCCTGTAGAAATTAACGGCACATCCGGCCAGCGCTTTTCTGGCATCAGTTGTCATTACAACCACGCCCCGCATGTCGTCAACCTCTTTAGTGACTATTGCAGCAGCTGCTCCGTTGTCCCAGGCTTTGCCAAGGTATTTGTGTCCGTCATCTTCCACTCCGTCAATGCACACAAACAAAAAACCTTCCTGAACTTTCCTGGAATCATATGCAATTCCCGTTATGTCGATGTCCGGTTCCCCTGCCGGAATTCTGTGGTCAACTCCCCTTAGTACATCCCTGAGTTTCATATAACACCTCTGTTTATTATTGTACCGTATTCAGGTATCTGAATTTTACTTCTACAACCGTTCCCGGTTCAATCTGTGCACCTTTTGGATATTGCTGCCATGTGCATGAACCCGAGCCGTCAATCCTGATGTTCAGCCCGAGACCTGCCAATGCATTCTTCGCTTCTCCTATTGTCATGCTCCTAAGATCAGGCATAGTAACTGTGTTGTCCTCTTCAGGCATATGCTTGTAGATATAAATTATACTCTTTTCCGAAACCAGTTCACCCGGAGCAGGATTCTGATAAACCACAGATACATCCTCCCCGTTTTCATCACCCTTTATTATATACTCCAGATTGCTGTCCTTTATAGCTGAAACTGCTTCTTCCAGTGTATATCCGGTTACATCAGGAACCAAAGTCTGTACTTCATAGAAATCCTCGTCACCCTTCCTTGGAACCTGCAGGTATTCAAGGGATTTTTCAACGATTTCGCCCATCAGCGGCGCTGCTATTACACCGCCGTAGACTGAGTCTCCCCTTGGGTCTTCCAGAATGACCAGTACTGTGATGATTGGATTATCAGCAGGAGCAAAACCGCAGAAGGAAGCAGTATATACGTCTTCCTCAGTTGTCTCGGATGTACCTGTCTTGCCGGCAACCCTGTATCCCGGAACAAATGCATTCTTACCGGTTCCTTCGGCTACCACACCTTCAAGCACTTCCCTCATTGTATCTGAGGTTTCCTCTGAGATAACCTGCCTGATGACCTCCGGTTCAAACTTTTCTATGGTATTACCCTCGTCATCCAGTATTTCTTTAACAAGGTATGGTTTCATGAGATAACCGCCGTTTGCCAGCGCATTGTATGCCGATACCAGCTGCAAGGGTGTAATTGTAAATCTCTGGCCGAATGAGGCAACAGCCATGTCAATTTCCATAGGCTCTGCATGGAACAGTGAATTTTCCTCACCGGGTATTTCTATCCCTGTTTTATCCATGAATCCGAATAAATCAACATACTCATAGAATCTGTCGATTCCAATATCCTGTGCTACCTTTACAAATACAGGGTTACAGGAATTATATATGGCTTCCCTGAAGGTTTCCTCTCCATGAGGATATTTCTTTGACCAGCAGTAAATGGTATGTTCCTGGACTTCAACGGGATAGTCATCCACAATATCGTCAAGCCCTACTATGCCCATTTCGAGTGCCATTGCAGCGACAACAGCCTTGAAGGTGGAACCGGGCTCATATGTCATTGAAAGGGATTCATTCCTCCACCTGGTCTTGCTCAGTAATTCCGTGGCTTCGACAGAATATCCATCCCACTCGGAAGCTTCATAACCCACAGGATTGACCCTTGGCTCATTCAGGTTATAACTTGGATAGGAAGCCATGGCCAGAATCTCACCGGTCCTGCTGTCTGCTATTATTGCTGTCCCTCCGCCTGCGGCCTTGTTTTCCTCAACTCCCTTTTCAAGGACATCCTCGGCTATCCTCTGGAGATTTCTGTCCAGTGTCAGAACAAGATTAAGTCCATTGTCAGCTTCTATTTCGGTTTTTGTGGCAAATGGCAGTTCAGTGCCATCCTTGTCCACCTCGGTTATCACTTTCCCGGGCATACCCTTCAGATAGCTCTCCATTGCCGCTTCTATACCAAAAAGACCCTGGTTATCAGCTCCTGTAAAACCTATTAGATGAGCAGCAAGTTCATTGTTCGGATAATATCTTTTTGTGTCAGATACAACATAAACTCCTCTGATATTGTTTGCCTCTATCCAGCTTCTGACTTCATCGCCCTTTTCCCTGTCGATTTTTCTGGCGATTACTTCAAACTCACTGTCCTTTACCAAAAGGCGCAGAATATCTGAAACCTCGAACCCAAGCATTTCTGAAAGCTTATCAGCAATCATGGACGGGTCTGCAGAACCGTTTTTAATGACCACCGGACTGACTGTCACATTGTCTACGGCAACTGACACTGCCAGTTCATTACCTGTCCTGTCATATATGTTTCCTCTTGCAGGGCTCAGGATACGTCCATTGTTCTGTTGTCTGTATGCACTTTTCCTGAGTTCCTCGCCCATGACGAACTGAATGTATGCAACCCTGGCCAAAAGTGCAGCGGCAACCAATGCAGAGATAACCAAAATAACAAGCAGTCTTCTTTTTCTCCTGCTGTGTTCACTGACTGGTTTTTTGGTCTTCTTCTTTCTGCGGATCAATGGTATCTCCTGTCTTCGGATTTCCTGATAAAAACTCCGGCAATCCTTACCTATTATAATATTAAAGGGTAATGCTGTGAATTGCAAAACCCATTTTTTAGAGCTCATTATTATGCCAATTCCACAGGAATCAGTTGCCCGCTATGAATGCCTTTATATTTTCCAGTAAACCAATGCTGTCATCCGGACTGTCCTCTTCGCTGTTTTCAATGGTGACTTTATTGGCCCTCGGAACTTCTATATATGTTATCTGATGATTGTCGGGTTCATGCATTCCAAGCTCTGTCTCGGCAGAATGTCTGATCATCATAATATTTGTCTTTTGATCCAGGATAACAGAGAGTGATGAGTTAATTGATTTTTGTTCTTCAAGCTGGCTTTTTATATCAGCTATTTCATAGTTAAGTTTGGTGAGGTTGCTGTATCTTGAGGTAACCAGGAAAAATGCAGCAAAAATCAGCGCAATCCAGAGAATGGCATTGACCCTTGCTCTGACATTACGCCGTTTCAATAATCTTAAATCGGGTTTTTGTTCCGGTTTGCTTTCCAAAACCGTTTCAGTGTCATAAATGACTGTTTCCGGTTCTGCAATGCGAACTGCTGAATTTCTCATATTACTCCCCCGGAAAAATCTCCGGCCGGCGGTCTGCCGGCCGGACTTTCCTTGTTGCGCTCAATTTGTTCTGCTGTTCTTCTTTTGTAAATTTGTCTGTTTTGTCTTTTGTGTGTTTCGTGTTCTTCTTTTGTAAATTTAAAATTTTTTCTTTCGTGTTGCGGTCATCTGTGCTCAATTACTCTTAATTTCGAGCTCCTTGACCGCCTGTTATTGTCAATCTCATCACTGGTGGGCAATATTGGCTTTTTAGAAATGATTTTGTGCCTTGATACCCTGTTACAAACACATACAGGAAAGTTGGGGGGACAAATGCATGGGTTTTCCAGTTCTGAGAATACGACCTTTACTATCCGGTCTTCAAGGGAATGGAAGGATATAACAGCAAGTCTTCCTCCGGGTTTCAAACCATCTGCTGCTTTCCTGAGTGCTTCTCCAAGAATTTCCAGTTCTTTGTTGACTTCAATTCTTATCGCCTGGAATGTTTTTCTTGCGGGATGCTTCCCTTTGAACCTTTCTTTGGGTGGATATGCGGACTTTACTATTTCTGCCAGTTCCAATGTAGTATTTATTTTAGATTCTTGTCTTTTGTGTATTATAGCCGAGGCTATTCTTCCTGCGTATCTTTCCTCGCCGTATCTGCCTATGATTTCGGCAAGTTTTTCCTTTGTATATTCATTGACTACTTCGTAAGCGGTCAATTGTTCTTCCTTGTCCATCCTCATGTCCAGCGGTGCATCACTATGGTATGAAAAACCACGTTCACTTTCATCAAGCTGGTGTGATGACACTCCGAGATCCATAAGGATTCCATCTACCCCATCAGGTGCATAATTCTCTATTATCTTGTCAATGTTCAGGAAATTATCCTTAAGAACCACATACTTTGCCTTTGTATCGGTTCCTTCGAGCACTCTGTTTGTTTCTTCAATGGCTTCGATGTCCCTGTCGATTGCTATCAGCAGGCCGTCGCTGCCCAGTCTTTCAAGTATTTGTCTGCTATGACCTCCGCCCCCGGCGGTGCAGTCGATATATTTCCCGTTTTTTTCAATGTTCAGGTATTTTATTGTTTCATCCGGCAGTACTGATTCATGATTGAATGCCTTGCCCATTGGAATCCCCTTTCCTTACCGGATGCTTTCCCACTCATCTTTGTCCCAGAGCTCTGCTATCTCACCGGCACCAATGAAATATACTTCCTTGCCCATAAGTTTGGCCTTTTCCCTGAGATGGTCCGGAATTCTGATCCTTCCCTGTTTATCCAAATTGCACTTTTCGCTGTTAGCGTAAAAACGCCTCTTCATTGTTTTTGTTTCTTTGTCGAATCTGGGTTTGCTGTTGATTTCCTCATGGACCTTATCCCACTCATCCAATGTATATATGGTAAGACATCCATCATCCACATCGACCGAAACCTGGAATTCAAGTCCCAGCTTTTCCCTGAATATCTGGGGCACGATTATCCTGCCCTTGTCATCAAACTTATGAAGATATTCACCCTGGAAAGTCTGTACCATTGTTCAACCTATCAATCAACACCGGGATTTCACTCCCACTTTAACCCCACTTACTACCACTTAGTTACCACTTGACTACATTTTACTCCCCCATTATCCCACTGTCAACCCCCAAACCCCACTCGATTTTCCATTTTTTTTACTTTCACCCCCGGGGTAAAAGTTAAATCTTTTTACTTTTACCCCGGGGGTGAAAGTAAAAAAAAGAACAAAAAAGAAGCGCCGGGAGGCGCTTCAGTGTTTTTGGATGCAGATGAATATGGGTGGATAGCCCCGTTGGTTGATGAATGATCTCATTTCAACGGTGTACTTGTGTTGGTCAAGGGTGCCGGTAAAGGCAATGATTTCGTCCCTTTCCCTGAAGCCTGTATCTCCTCCATGATAGATGACTATCAGGATGATACCACCCGGCAGCAATAGCTCTGATGCCGCCTTTATTGCCTGGATGCTGGATTCTGCTTCAGTCTGTACGGAATGGTCGCTACCCGGCAGATAGCCAAGATTGAACATTACACAGGATATTCCTGGTTTAACATATTTTTTCATGTTTGCATGACTGTCCATGATAAGTCTGACATTTTCAGGTGCACCATTTGATTCGAGGAGTTTCCGGGTTGATGCAATTGCAATTTCCTGAATATCGAATGAATATACAATGCCTGTTTCTCCAACCAAACCGGAGAGCAGCAGTGTGTCGCGCCCGTGTCCGGCAGTCGCATCAACAACCCTGTCTCCGTATTTTACTTGCAATTTTGCATATCCCCTTGATACTCCAAGGGAGTTAATCAATTCCATACCCCAGATCCCTAAGTTCACCGGGCGTAAGATATCTCCACTTACCTTCAGGAAGTTTGCTGTCATGGATACTGCCAATTCCAGTCCTTTTCAAAGTAATGACCTTCAATCCGGCTGTCTCAAACATTTTCCTGACCTGTCTGTTTCTTCCTTCAAATATGGTTATTCTTACATCCCATTTCCCATGGCCCTTGTATTCAGTAACCTTTGCTCTTTGTGTAATATAGTCTCCGATGTCTATTCCTGACGCAAGCCTTTGAAGTACTGCCTGCCCTGGTCTTGAATCACATGCCACCAAGTATGTCTTTCCAATATGATTAGATGGATGCATCATGAAATTTGCGAATTCGCCGTCATTGGTCAGAATCAGCAATCCGGATGTATCATAGTCAAGTCTTCCCACCGGATATATCCGCTCGTTGAAATCCTTGAAGAAATCCAGTACAGTCCGTCTTCCGAATTCGTCAGAAGCCGTGGTTATTACTCCCTCCGGTTTATTGAATAAAATATAATGCTTTTCTGACTCCGGTGAAATTGGTCTGCCGTCAAATGTCACTTCATCACCATCGGAAACCTTGGTTCCCAATTCAGTGACGGTTTCTCCATTTACGGCTATCCGCCCGGCCAAAATCAGCTCCTCAGCTTTTCTTCTGGAGGAGATTCCACAGGCAGCAATATATTTTTGAAGTCTCATGCCTGCCTCTTTCATTGGAGCTCAATCCATTGGAATTCTGTCGTCAGGAAAAACCTTGGGTTCTTCTTCAGGACCTTCCGGTGATGTATCCACAGGAATAAGGTCATCAAGGGACCGGAAGCCGAATGCACGGTAGAATTCCACCGATGGCCTGTAGACTACGGGCCTTCCGGGGGCATCAAGCCTGCCCGCTTCTTCAATGAGGCCCTTGTCAACCAATGTACTTATCGATGAACCGGAGTTGACCCCCCTCACCGATTCAACCTTTGCCCTGGTGGCTTCTGTATTATATGCAATTACTGCAAGTGTTTCATAGGCTGCCTG
>Ga0116164_10000197_pt1 | contig 58020 bp, 44 predicted proteins | sample AD_UKC109_MetaG_FD_89888 | JGI IMG/M metagenome (GOLD analysis project Ga0116164, IMG submission 89888) | Active sludge microbial communities of municipal wastewater-treating anaerobic digesters from Hong Kong - AD_UKC109_MetaG | ecosystem: Engineered > Bioreactor > Anaerobic > Digestate... | reverse complement strand
CCCCCGACACGGCGGACGATACGGACTTCGGATCGGCGGGTCTTGTCGGCGGCGGGGTCACCCATACCTTCACCATCGCGAATACCGGCACGGATACCCTGTCCCTGACCGATCCGTCTCCCTTTGTTTCGATCTCGGGGACCCACGCGGGGGACTTTTCTGTTTCCACCCCTCCCTCTGCCAGCATCCCTTCGGGAGGTGGGACCACGACCTTCGCCATCACCTTTATGCCGAGCGCAGTGGGGGTGAGCGAGGCGACGGTCAGCATCGCCAACGACGATTCCGATGAGAACCCCTATGACTTCGATGTACAGGTAACCGTCCTGCCGGATATCGTCATATCGGGGACGGTGACAGACGGCACCAATCCCATCGAGGGGGTGACCGTCACCTTCTCCCACGACGGACATACGGAAACCACCGGCGCCGACGGCACCTACGCCTATACGGTCTCATCCGGCACAACAACGACGCTGACCTCCTCGCATCCGAGGTATGGCAGTTGGGACCCAGCGGATCGTGAGCTTACCAACATCCTGGCAGATCAGCCTGACCAGGACTTCACTGCAACCTCAGACACCGACGGGATTTCCTCGGCAGAGGAGAGCGGGCCGGACGGGACCGATCCCGGCTATGACGGAAACGGAGACGGAACACCCGACAGGGTTCAGCCCAACGTTGCCTCTCTCCACACGGCGGATGGAAACAAGTACGCCACCCTCGCGGCACCCGAAGGCACCTGGTTTTCAGGTGTTCAGGCCATCCCGGCACCGAATGACGGAATCTTTCCAATCGAGGTCTCCTTCCCCCACGGGTTGTTTGGATTCAGCGTGCACGGCGTGACGCCAGGCGGAGCGGTCCAGGTGCGCCTGATCCTTCCAGCGGGATCCGCGGCTACCTCCTACTGGAAATACGGCAGAGAGCCCGGCGATGCCACCGTCCATCCTTACACGTTCATGCTGGACGGGGGAACGGGGGCTGAGATCGAGGGGAATGTCATTACGCTGCACTTTATCGACGGTCAGCGGGGCGACGACGATCTCACCGGCGATGGAACCGTTACCGATGACGGAGGACCGACCTCCCGTACCCGCGGCATCCCCGCCCTCTCAGGGGAGGGGCTGATCATCTTTGTCATACTGTTGTCGGTGTTTGCCTGCTGGATGGTGAAGAGGCGGTTGTCAAACGAAGAGCAAGAGAATAGAGCTTGAGATGTTTCATGGAGCAGTTCGCATCGGTTGATTCCTCACAGAGGTGAAACCTTATGTCTTTCGTTTCAGGGATATATACGCCCTGAGGGACCGAGATCTCAAAAATATGCACCTCATATCCACCGATTAATCATCGAACCGCAGATTAAAGAACGGTAGTACCATGCTCAGGCAACGGACGGATCGATGAATCCGAAAGTATCTATCTTCTATGAGTACCCTTTCTCCGGTTTCCGCTGTATTGCGGGTGCCGTTTACTCCCTGAGCAGGAGTTGCAATAGCACCGGGGACATGACAACAGGTGCGCTCAGCATCACCTTTGCGGCGAAGGCATCGGAGCTGCCACCCGCATAGTTTGGCTGGGCCGGGTTTTGCACGGGGAAGTCACTGGCAGAAGTATATCCGGTAACGCAGGGGTTTCCCCTGCGATCAATGGCTATGGCATAGCCGGCATCACTCGCGGTCCCTCCCAGGTAGGTGGAGAAAGAAAGGGAGTCGCCCGATGCGGAAAGCTTGGATATGAAGGCATCGGAGTTGCCGGCGTTGGTGGATTGATATGCGTCTGCCGTGGAGGGGAAATCGCTGGATGCGGTTTCTCCCGTGACATAGACGTTTCCTGACCCGTCAACGGCTATTCCATTTCCATACTCGTGATAGAATCCCCCCAGATAGGTGGAATATGCAAGGGAGCTTCCCGATGACGAAAATTTGGTGACGAAGGCATCGTAGTAGCTGGAGGTCCCCGATTTGGTTGCTTGATAGGGGTTCACGGTGGGGAAATCGCTGGAACCGGTCTTCCCCGTCACATAGGCGCAGCCGGTGCTGTCCACGGCTATCCCGTTCCCCTGATCGACACTGCTCCCTCCGAGATAGGTGGAATATGCAAGGGTACTTCCCGTTGATGAAAACTTGGTGACGAAGGCATCATAGGTGCTGCCCTTGGTTGATTGATACGCGTTATTCGTCGGGAAATTGGTGGAGTAGGTATATCCCGTGACGTAGGCACACCCGCTGCTGTCTACGGCTATTCCCTTTACCTTGTCTTCACTGTTTCCTCCCAGGTAGGTGGAGTAGGAAAGGGCGCTTCCCGCTGCGGAAAGTTTGGTGACAAAGACATCTGTGTTCGAACCCTTGCTTGACTGATACGCGTTTTGCATGGGGAAATTGTCGGAATAGGTATGTCCCGTGACGTAGGCGCAGCCGGTGCTATCAACGGCTATGCCTACTCCATAATCGCCATAGCTGCCCCCCAGATAGGTGGAGTAGGAGAGGGAGGCTCCTGATGCTGAAAGCTTGGTGACAAAGGCGTCGCCGGTGCCGGCTTGCGTCGGCTGATATACTCCTGCCGTAGAGGGAAAATCGCTGGAACTGGTATTACCCGTAACATAGGCGCAACCATCGCTGTCGACGGCTATGCCCAATCCCTCATCAGTATCGCTTCCGCCCAGATAGGTGGAGTAGCAGAGGGCGCCCTCAGAGTCAATTTTTGTCACGAAGGCGTCAGTGCCGCCGCCGCTGGTTCCCTGATACGGACTCTGCGTAGGGAACGTATCGGTATTCGTGTATCCCGTTATATAGGCGCTACCACTACCGTCGACGGCTATGCCATACCCATAATCTTCATAGAATGCCCCTCCCAGGTAGGTGGAGTAGGAAAGAGAGGGGTCGATGATAAGGGGATAGGAAGGATCATAGGGGGCGACTTGAAAACCGTATGAAAACGTGCCGGTCCCGGCACCTGAGGCTGGATCGTGGATCTGAAAGCATCCATCCACCACCCTTTTCCCGTCTATCTCCTGATAGATATAGGGCTTTGTTTCTTTGAGCTTTCCAAAGGCAGTCGCTATCAGCAATTCGCCGTTTTCGTTTATGGTGAGACCCTCTATCCCGTGATAGGTCAATGCAATATCTGATGGATTCCCGCCCGGATGAACCACAAATTCATATTCGATATCCCTGCCGTTTCCAAAGATCCTCAGGTCTATATCTTGATAGATTCCTTTATAGACTATACCATCATAGACGGGGATGTTTGTCTTCCAGCAGTTTTTATCTGTACCGAGACAAGAGTTGATTCCGACGTTTTGCCGATCCATGCCTTCCACCAGGACTTCTTTGGAAGCGTGGTCAAACCAGAGGTTGAATACGAGTCGTTCTGTCTTTCCTCCGCTCATGTGACTTGGTTGGATGTCCGGTGGGGTATTCTTTCCCCTGCGAAGGAGGTCGAATACGATTCTCTTATCGGTGAAATACAGGGTCTGACCGGCTGTTTTGACATACAGTCTGACCTCCGGATCAAGCTGTCCCCTGTTTTCTATAAAATAGAGCGGCAGTGTGCCGTAGGTTTTCATGATAGTTTCTTTGTCAGTTTCTACCGGTGCGGCAGTAGCGGCGGCAGTAAAGAATGAAAATGAAACGGAAAAGAGAACTAAAAAAAGCGCAGTCAAAACACGAAATAGAAGGTCAGTCTTCATGATGTCTCCTCTGTATGTAAAGGCTTACCGAAGTGGCATAATTAATTGTTAAAAATCCAGGATCTTATCAAAGAATCGATTCTTTGATACTATATGAAAAGTTTCTCTGTCAAGAAGATATGTCTTTATTGGCAATTCCTGAAAAGATAATGCAATCAGGTTTATTACAGGCAGGTGTCGATAAGGTTTATGCGTGCAGGTACTGATGGACCAGACCGTACTGCGGATAATTCGGATATTGGAACAGTCACATCGTATGAATATATGAAATATCACGAGTGAAGTGTGTCCCCTGCATCTGCACTAGTGATTAAGAAGCAGCAGATGCAGCCACGGCATAGTATTTGTGCCGAAAGTCAGTTGAACCGGGCTGCGTTTTCCCGATGTCGTTCTGATTCCGAGCTGGCCGAAGTAGTTGTATCCCCATGCCCACACCGTATCGTCCGACATGACCGCAAGGCTGTGACCGCCTCCCGCTCTGATGCCTGCCCATGTAGCATCGGTGCCGATCTGAATCGGGCTGAGGCTGCCATCGGTTGTTCCGTCTCCGAGCTGGCCATACTCGTTATCACCCCATGCCCATACGGTTTCATCCGATCTGGAGGCAAGACTGTACCAGCACCCTGCTGAAACGGTTATCCACGCAGTGTTGGTGCCGACCTGAACGGGGCCTTCTTTTTCTGTCGTTGTGCCGTCCCCAAGCTGACCGAAGTCGTTGTAGCCCCACGCCCACAGGGTACCGTCCGACTTGAGGGCAAGACTGTGGAAATGTAATGCCGAAACCGATATCCAATCCGTGTCGGTACCGATCTGGACAGGGCTGTCTCCGTAAATGGTTGTTCCGCCTCCGATTTGACTGTACCCGTTCCAGCCCCATGCCCACAGGGTTCCGTCTGACTTGACGGCATGACTGTACCAGCAGCCTGCCGAGATGTTCACCCAGGTTGTGTCGGTGCCGATCTGAATCGGGCTGAGGCTATCGTTTGTTGTACCGTCTCCGAGCTGTCCGTAATCGTTGTTGCCCCATGCCCACAGGGTGCCGTTTGACTGGAGAGCGAGGTTATGACTCTCTCCTCCGGAGACAGACGCCCATGTGGTCTCCGTTCCGATCCGGACCGGACTGAGACGGTCATCGGTAGTTCCATCTCCGAGTTGGCCGTAGTTGTTGCGGCCCCACGCCCACAGGGTGCCGTTCATTGTGAGGGCTACGGTATGCTTACCTCCTGCCGCTCCGGACATCCAGTTGTTGCCGGCACCGATCCGGACAGGACAGTGTTTTTCGGTCACCGTTCCGTCTCCGAGCTGGCCGTAATCGTTTCGCCCCCACGCCCACAGGGTGCCGTCCGGCTTGACGGCAAGGCTGTGATAGAGCCCCGCCGATAGGGTCGTTGTCCTTTGAGACATCGCCGAGGCGGGCCGGACCATGACGAGAGATACGGCAGTAAAGAATAGTACGATCGTTAGATTCTTCTTAAACATATCTATACCCCCTGCAAAGCGGGAAAGACTGTTATGTAAGATCTATGCCTTGATTCTCTTTCTTAAAAATCTTTGTGTCGAGCGGGTTAATCGAAGGAGGATGTCATGAATGGTGTGCAGTAGCCTGGAAAATAGGTGGTAAGGAAAGTACGTAGATTATAATGGGCTCTCTGCGATTCGTTTTTTTCTATGGGGATGTGTAATCGCTATGTTAAAAATAACACTTTAAAATTTAATGATATTATATCAAATCGATTACAAATAAAAAAACAAAAATATACATGATAGAATTCTGGTGGTTCACACCGTTGCTTCACAGATTAGCAGAGTAATATGTCTTGACAAGACAATCTAATGGGGTTAGTGACTTTACCGTATTGTATTGATCTCGAATGAATCCTATAAGTTTTTAATAGCTGTAATCAAGAGGTGGATTATGGTCTGATTATCGAAAGCCCTGTTTCTCAGAATGAGAGATGGGGCTTTTGTTTTTAAGCAGATCGCTCAAATTTAGGGTGTTATATAGATCTGCATAACATCCCAACTGGGTGAGAGAAAAATGGCATGATAACGGTTGAATGTTCAGCGATTACGTCTAAAATGTGAAATGTTTTCGAGGGGTGTTATGCCGCGCTTTTTGCGGTGTTTTCAATATTATACAAGATCTATATAAACATTGTTATGCAAGAGGAGTAGGCTAATGTTCATTAGATTCTTTACCATATTGTTGTTTTTACAATTAATTTCCATTTCAGCTGAAGCACAAGAACCCGTAAAAGTGCAACCTCCGCAACATAAAATGCTTGCCTCCACCACAGAGGGCAGATATGTTTTTGGTCAAATCTCTGACTTTCGTTCTGATCAATTTTTGCTTGATACACAAACAGGGCGTCTTTGGCAGCTTGTCGTTGATCAGGAAAAAAATAAGAAACTTCAACCAGTTCCCATTATCCAAATTTGGGGCGATGAATCTTACATTCCCGATCCAATGACGGAGGTAGATGGACAACGAGAACTAATGCTTAGAAAAAGAATAGAGGATCTCAAGAAACTCTTCGAGAAAAAGTGAGCTATATCGCATAAACACGCCTTCCCGGTGAGCGGGTACACGTTAGCGCTTTTTGGCGGCTGAATTAAATCAGTCATTTTTAGGTTTCTGGAAAAAATGTGCTAGCCTCCTGAAGGTAATGTTATGTATAAAGGAATAATATGGCTGAATATAGAAGAAAAGAAGGAGACGAAACTTGGGCACGCCTAAAAGAATGGACTGGAGGGCAGAAAGCATCTGAGCGTTTATCTGGTCATATTATTAGGGCTGATGGATTTGAATCAATTGACCCATCTCACCCGCTAGGGGGAAGAGATGATTTAAAGGACATAATTTCAAAAAAGAATAATAAGAATTGGGTATGTGGATGCTTTTTCCCAAGGGGCCAACAAAAATTTAGCCAGATTAAGAAAAAATTCAGTGATGATTTGGAAGGAGCAATCAAACATAATTCTGATGGTTTTATTTTTGTTACAAATCAGGAAATATCAGTTAAGGAAAGAGAAATACTTGAAAATCAAAACACTGACAAAGAGACAGAAATTTATCATATTGAACGCATCACCAGTTTGCTCAACTCTCCTATTTGCTATGGTGTCAGGCTAGAGTTTTTAGATATCGGCTTAACAAAAGAGGAACAGCTTGCATATTTCGCTGAAAGAGATCGGAGCGTTTTAAATTTAAAAGGAGTAATTGAAGAATTAGTGCATTTAATTGAATCATCTAACAAACAAAAAACGGTTCCAGTTTCAGAACTCATGAATTTTAAATCATTACTAAATAGCATTGTTGGTGATGATGACTTTGTAACATTTGTTGGAAATACTCCAATCGACAAACTAAGGGTGCCCATCAATGAAATTAAAGAGTTCAAAAGATTACTTGAGAATATTGTGGGCCAAAATTATGACATTTTCTCAATCCAGTCAAATATGTTTGTTGGTGAAACACCTATAAACAAACTTAATGTGCCATTAAATGAATTAAAAGAATTCAAGAACTTATTGGATAGCATTGTTGGCCCTGAAAACCCTTTGTTTGCAAGAACCGGATTGTCTACAACAAGCACCGCATTGACAACAATAGGATCTGACCATCCCCAAATAAGCAAACTTCATGTTCCATTGCATGAAATTCAAGAGTACGAAAAAACCTTAGATAGGATAATTCAAAAACAAAATCATATGCGCGTGCAATCGTTATGTGAAGAAAAAAAGGAGAAATGATGCCCCATAATAATCTTTACAAAAAAACTGGATATAACCCATTTGAATAGATCGCAATTATATATCCAGTCTTTGCTAAATAGAATGTATAAACGCAAAATAAATCACATAACCATCTGCTTCATATGGATCGCAAGGGTTTGCGTCTCATCCGGCAGTAAGCCGTAGCGTTAATAATTACTGAAAGTAATCTTCTAAAATTGCTTCCATCTGAATTGTATCGAGTTCAGGAAGAAAGACATTTGGGCACATGTGGCGCTTTTTAAACGAAGATAAACCCGATCCTGCCTTCTTGCTCAGCTGTTCAGCCACTTTTTCATCTGCGGCAGTTCTTCGGATGCCCACTGAGGTGACAGGCGTTTTTCCATGAAGAGAGCAAAGAGTTGTTCCATAGTCTTCATCACGTTCTCGACAAGGTAGATCCTCTCCAGGATTCTTCCCTCACGATTTTCTTCATCCGTTTCATCCGGCGCCGGTACCGGCAGTTTGAGGGACTGAAAGCAGAAGGTGTCGGCCTTGAAGGTGAATTCGTACTGCTCGCTTCCCGCGCCGAGCCGTATGCGCGCCTCCGTTACTTTTTTGCCTTTTCGCAGCGCTGATTTCCCCTCTTCGAGATCGGCGTGAAGCCCCTTGCAGGCCACTGTCTCGGAGTATTCTCCCTCGCCCGATTCGAGGACTACCTTCTGAAGAAATATGACTTCGATGTCTCCCTTGTCCGGGATCATAATACTGCCGCCCCGTTCTTCGCTCTTGTACCAGAGCCACGTCAGGAATTCTCTTCCGGGAAGTGAAATGTCACCGGGCAGTGCCTCCGGGTCCCACGGCAGTGCGTTGGAGAGAGGAAGGTTGAATGATCTCTTGAAAAAATCCTTAAAGTCATTGTTTATCTTTTCTGTGAGAGAACCGAACAACAGCCACTCTCCCGTGGTCGACCAGCAGATCTCATAGAATGAGGGAACCGGGTGCGACTTGCTGAGCAATCCCAGTTTGACGGTCTCTCGTATATCTTCCCTCTGTCCCTTGTAGAGCTTTTTCAGTCCCTTTTCCTCTTTGAAATCCTTCTCCGCCTTGAGCACCCGAAGCTTCAGGAGTGAGGGGGGAACGGTGCGGCGGTCGATACGCAGGGAGGCGACGATATAGTCGGCTATGGAGTAGTTCGCGTATTCGAAATCGGTATCCAGTATGTTGTCAAAGCTGGTCCATCCCATGGATTTTTCCTCGCCTGCGGACGACAGTTCCCTGAAGGCAAAGAGCTTTATCTGCTTGTCTATAAAGTCCGGAAATCTGTCCGGCAGTGGACCCGCTACGCGATATTTTGTGAAGGTCAGAGTTCCTTTTGATAATCCCATGGTATAGCCACCTTTCTTGATTAGCTGACAGGTATCTGTCAGGCGGGAAAACTAACGCAAATCCGGCGGTCCTGTCAAGCCATTTACAATAGACACCCCCTTTTTTTTGTGATAATTGTCTACAAGATTTTGAATAGTTAGTTTCAGATAACAAGCGGAGATCGTTATGAATATAAAAAGAGTTGGTATTGTGGCAAACAGTACCAAGGAAAAGGCCGCGGAGTATTCGCTACGGCTTGGCGAATGGCTTTCAGATAGGGGTCTGGAAGTTTTATTCGAGGAAGAAATAGCTGGAAAGATCGACAGGTCCGGGGTTTCCAGGTGTGATCTGGCATCCAAGGTGGATTTGATCGTTGTGTTCGGTGGCGACGGGACCATTCTCATGGCGTCGCGCATCGCCATGGGGTCCGATGTCCCTCTCCTGGGAGTTAATCTGGGTGGATTCGGTTTCATGACCGTCATCAACCTGAATGAGATGATCAGCGCCATGGAGATGGTTCTCAAGGGGAACTGTAAAATATCCAGGAGAATGATGCTCAGCGTGTCTGTAGGAGACAAACGGTATCCGGCGCTGAATGACGTGGTTATTAACAGAGGCAATCTTTCCAGGATGGTTAGTCTGGAAACCTCCGTTGACGGGAAATATCTGAGCACGTTCAAGGCGGACGGCCTCATCATATCAACACCGACCGGCTCTACCGCCTATTCACTTTCTTCCGGAGGCCCCATTGTTCTGCCGGAGCTCGACTGTATTATTATCAACCCCATATGTCCGCACACTCTGACAAAGAGGCCTATCGTTCTGCCGTCCGATTCTGTCATAGAGGTGATCGTGTGGACAAAGGAAGGCGAGGCATCCATGACGCTCGACGGGCAGGATCTATGCATATTGCAGTCGGGTGAAACGATACGTATCAAGAAGTCGGAGAAATATATTAATCTTGTGGAATCTCCCTATCGCGATTATCTGGAGATACTACGAACCAAACTGGGATGGGGTGAACTGCCCTGAGATGCTTACCGAACTGAGCATAAAAAATCTCGCCATCATCGATGACCTGCATATCGCTTTCACCGGGGGACTGAACATACTCTCCGGGGAGACGGGTGCCGGTAAATCGATCATCATCGGCGCGGTGAGCCTTCTTCTCGGCGACAGGGCTTCAAGCGATGTCGTGCGCTCTTCCGAAGAGTCGGCGGTGGTCGAGGCGATCTTCGATGTGAACGACAACGAAGACATACGGAAAAAGCTCGAAGAAGCGGGGATCGACGGGAGCGACGAATTAGTGCTCAAGAGGATTGTTTCCAGAGGTGGAAGAAACAGAATATATATCAACGGAAGCCTCGCTACCCTTGGAATGCTTTCATCTATGGGAGAATCACTGGTGAATATCTGCGGTCAGCGTGAACACCAGGTCCTGCTCGATGCCGATAACCATATCGATATTCTTGATACATTCGGCGGGCTTATGCCTCGTCGAGTCGAATTCTCAAACCTTTACGACGAATGGCAGGCATTGAGGCGGAAGCTTAATGAACTGAAGACGAGGAATAATGAAAAACGCGAGAGGGAAGAGCTCCTGCTATTCCAGCTCGATGAACTTGAGAAGAGCGGGTTGAAGATCGACGAGGACCTGTCGCTGCAGGATGAGAAAAAGATTCTCGCCAACGCGAAGAGCCTTGATGAATACGCTGGATGGGCGCACGATATGCTCTATGCGGCCGAGGGTTCGGTTCTTGAACGGCTGGATGAAGTCGTCGGTACGGTCAGAGAGATAAAGAAGATCGATCCCGGTCTGAAGATTTCCCAGGAAGAGATAGAGTCGCTCTTCTTCAGCCTCGAAGAGATAGCCTTTGCGCTGCGGGACTATGTCAAGGGTATCATCTATGATCCGGCACGGCTTGAAGAGATAGACGACAGGCTTGAATACCTGGGCAGATTGAAACGCAAGTACGGCAGGACGATAGAGGATGTCCTGAAAAGAAAGGAAGAAATAAAGGTCGAGCTGGAAGGTATGGGCTATCTGAGCGAAGAAATCGCCCGTCTTTCCGGCGAGATTGACCGGATCGAGATGCAGCTCCTCGAAAAGGCGAGGGAACTGTCGGAAAAGAGGAGAGAAATTTCAGCGGCTTTAAAGAGGGAAATAGAAGAAGAAATTCATTCGATGAGAATGGCCGATACGGTCTTTGAAGCGCGGTTTCTGAACCAAGCAGAGGATGACACAATCGCTTCCCTGAATTCGAAGGGTATGGACGAGGTGGAATTCTACCTGTCTACCAATGTCGGAGAGGCTTTGATGCCGCTGAATCGCATAGCCTCCGGCGGGGAACTGTCCAGGATAGTCCTCGCCATGAAAAAGGTGCTGTCCGGCAGCGGATCGGTCGGTGCGGTTGTTTTCGACGAGGTGGACAGCGGCATAGGCGGAGCGGTTGCGGAAGTCGTAGGAAAAAAGCTGAAGAATGTATCAAAACACCATCAGGTTATATGCATAACGCATCTCCCTCAGATAGCGTGTTTTGGGGACACACACTTTCTTGTTTCCAAGAAGGTGTACGGAGAGAGAACGAATACCAGGGTGGATCTTCTCTCGGAGGATGAGCGTCTCGATGAGGTGGCAAGAATGCTGGGAGGCATCGAGGTGACGGAAAAGACCAGACAGCATGCGTCTGAAATGCTGAAAATGTCAAAAGAATAAGGCGGTGTAGAAGATGTTGAGGAAGGCAAAGGTAAGCGATGTAAAAGTGATCCACCGCATGATAAACGGTTCAGCGGCCAAGGGCGAAATGCTCCCGCGGTCGTTGATGAGTCTGTACGGCAGTTTGAGGGACTTCTTCGTATATCTCAATGATGATGATGTTGTCGTTGGTGTATGTGCCATGCATATCTTCTGGGAGAACCTGGCCGAGGTCAGATCACTGTATGTGGAAGAGGAATACCGGAGATCGGGTGTCGGCAGAAAACTGGTGGAGGCCTGTATTTCAGACGCGATAACGCTTGACCTGCTGCGGATATTCGCCCTTACCTATCAGACTGAATTTTTTAAGAGTATCGGGTTTGAAGTGGCCGATAAGGCCGAACTCCCTGAAAAGATATGGACCGATTGCATCAACTGTCCCAAATATCCCGATTTCTGTGACGAGGTTGCAATGATCATAGAACCCTGAACCCGTACCTTTCCACATCTCCGGGGGATGTGCCATGAAGTCAACAAGTCTTCTCTGCCTGATGGTGCTTGTGCTGTTGATCGCTCAGCAGCTCGATGCCGCTGAGAAAACGATAACCCTGATCCACTCGAATGATTTGCATTCCCATCTTCTGGGATTTTCGCCCAATATCGATTATACCCCTTCGGAGACCGGCGATGATGCAACCATCGGCGGGTGGGCCAGGATAGCCGGCGTTATCAAAGAGGTGAGGGCTGAGAGAAACAATCCCGTGCTGGTTGTCGATGCCGGAGATTTCCTCATGGGTTCTCTGTTCCATATGCTGAGCCGCCAGGAGGCCTTTGAACTCCGGCTGATGAAGGAGATGGGTTACGATGTCGTAACCCTTGGAAATCACGAGTTCGACCTCAAGCCCGCCGGATTGGCCCGCATCTTAACGGCAAATCAGCCGGATCGGATGCCGTCCGTCGTCTTTTCCAACGCGATCTTCAGCGACGAAAGCGAGGCTGATGACGACCTTGCAAAGGCTTTTTCAGAGGGCCGTGTGTCGCCGTTTCTGGTGCTGGAGAAAGGAGGCATACGGATCGGCGTGTTCGGGATTATGGGAAAGGCGGCCGCCGAAGTGGCGCCCTTTGCGTCACCGGTGAAATTTGAAGACCCGATCAGTGCCGCACGCAGGATGGTCAAAAAGCTGCGTGAAGAGGAGAGGGCGGATATCGTACTGTGCCTCTCCCACAGTGGCCTCTCGGACGATCCCAAAAAGTCAGAGGATGAGATCCTGGCGAGAGAGGTGCCGGGCATCGATATCATCATCAGCGGCCATACCCATACAAAGACCGACCCCAGAAAGATCAATGACACCATTATCGTGCAGGCCTGGTGCTACGGCAGGCAACTGGGTGTGATGGATATCGGCTGGGACGATGGGAGGGTATCTCTGAAAAGGTATCGCCTTATCGACATCGATGACTCCATCAGGGGCGATGACGGGATTACGGCCATGATCAGTGATTTTGAAGATCGTATCAATACGGGAGTCCTGGCCGGTGGAGGACTCGAGTTTCGTGAGATTATAGCACACACTCCGTTCAGACTTGAGATCGTGGAGGATGAGTGTAATCTGGGTAATCTCATCGCCGATTCACTCCGCTGGTATATCAATGCTCACGATTCGAATCCGGACGATCCGGCCACCAGGGTAGCGGTGGGGGTAATCAGCAACGGGGTAATTCGCGATGATATCGAGATCGGCAGGACCGGAGATGTCGCGGTGTGTGATGTCTTCCGGGCCATACCGCTGGGGATCGGTTTCGATGAGCAGTCTTCCATGGGATACCCCCTGATAGCATTCTATATCTATCCGAGTGAGATAAAGAAGGCCCTGGAGATCTTGACCAGCGTCTACCCCCTGAAGGGGAACGACTACTATATCCATGCCTCCGGGATAAGATTTTCATACAATCCCAGCCGGATGATCTTTGACCGTATAACGGAGATATGGCTGGGAGATGAGGAGAGGGGCTACGAACTGCTTGACTATTCGACTGCGAACAAGAGGCTCGTACGGGTTGCCGCCGACATCTACAATGCCACGTTCTTGAAGATCGTCGGAAACTTCACCTGGCATATCCTGGATATCGTTCCTAAGGACCGCGACGGGAATCCCGTTGATGACCTGAGAAGCGTTCGGGTCGATGCGGACAAGCAGGTCCCCGGAATCCAGGAACTGAAGGAATATATGGGTGTCCTGGAGTATATCAGGAGTTTCCCCGATACGACGGGCGACGGAGTGCCGGATATCCCGCAACGGTACAGGGGCAAACTGGGTCGTCAACTGGTCGAGGCAAGCTGGAATCCCTGCAAACTGCTCAAACGCGGGACCATGGTCACCTGGATTGCCTGCGCCGTTTTTTTCGGTACTCTTGTACTTCTCCTTTTAATTGTCGCTCTTATCCGACACGTAATCAAGAGGCGCAACAGGGCATAATTGGGGAGATACATTCTCGATTCCGAAGGGAGGTCAGTCATAAAACTATTCAAAGGAATCATCTGGCTGGTTTGTATCGTGGTTGTCATTGGCGGTATTGCCGTCGGGATCATTGTCAACCCCTTCGGACCGTCTCCCCTGAACCGGTTCACACGGGACGGAAATCTGACTATTACCGGATTGACCGCGCCGGTAACGGTTCTGCGTGACGAAAAGGGCATGGCCTATATCTATGCCCAGAATATGGATGATCTCACCATGGCCCAGGGTTTTGTCGCGGCTCAGGACCGGCTGTTCCAGATGGAACTGACCAAACTCTTCGCGTCCGGCAGGATCTCGGAATTTGTGGGAGAAAAGGCCAGAGATCTGGATATCCGGATGAGAACGCTGGGCTTCCGTCGAAACGCCGTGAAACACGCCGGATTGCTCAGCGAAGAGACAAGGAATTATCTCCAGAACTATGTCGATGGCGTCAATGCCTTCATCAACACGAGAACCGGCAGCATACATCTGGAATTCAAACTGGCCGGGTTGCGGCCCTCAGAGTGGACCATTGAGGATTCCTTGACGATCCTCTATTACATGGGATGGAATAGTGCGGGCAATGCCGGCTGTGAGATGGTAGCGCAGATGCTGATCGAGAAGCTGGGACCGGCTAGGGCCGCAGAAATCTTCCCCATCACCGTCAATCCCGACGATGTTGCACGGAGAAAATTTGATTCCACGGATCTGTCTCTCGAGATAGCCTCCTCGAATATCGGTATGGACAAAACCGTCCTTTCCTATGTCCGCGACGGTTCGTTGAAGATCGGAAGCAACAACTGGGCTACGGGCGCACAGCTCTCCACAGGCGGTAAACCGGTCGTTGCCAATGATCCGCACCTGAATACTACGATGCTCCCGAGCCCCTGGTACCCGTGCGGACTGATAACTCCCGCGACACGATCAGTGGGAGTAACCGTACCCGGCATGGGCGGGATGGTCGTCGGCAGGACCGATCACTTTGCCATCGGCGTGACGAATGCGTACAGTGATACCCAGGATCTGTACGTCGAAACGGTGGATCCGGCCAATCCCGACAACTACCTCGAAGGCGATCGTTCCGTTCCGTTCGAGGTGATTAAGGAAAGACTGAAGATAAAGGACAGGGCCGCTCCCGGTGGATTCAGTGAAGAGGAGATACAAATCCGTCTCACAAAGAGAGGACCTGTTATATCGGGCGTCATGTCCGGCCTGAAGACGGACAAGGTCATAACGGTACGCTGGTCGAGTTTCGAGGCCATGGGTCCTGTTATCGGCTTCGAACAGTTGCAAAAGGCCGAAACGGTGACGGAGATTCGCCGGGCCCTGAAGGATGTAAACCAGGTCGCCCTGAACTTTGTTTTCGCAGACGATCAGGGAAACTTCGGATGGCAGACAACGGGCAGGGTTCCCATCCGTACCCAGAGGAGAGGTCTGATACCCTATACGGTTCACGACGATCAGGACAACTGGACCGGGTGGATCCCCTGGGAGGATATGCCCCATGCCGTCAATCCCGATCGTGGGTGGGTTGGTACCTGTAATCACATGACCGTGGGGAAGGATTATCCCTGGTATTATACCTCATGGGCGTCTCCTTCCTACCGTTACCGGAGACTGGTCGAACTGATGGACAAGCCCGGTGAAAAATCGGTGGACGACCACTGGCAGTATCAGAGAGACACGGCCAATCTCATGGCGGAAACGATCGCACCGGTCATGGGCAGGGTGCTGATAGGCCATGACGACACCAGAGAGCTGGGACGAATCCTGACGGACTGGAACTATGCTGATATTCCGGAAAGTGCCGCTCCCACCGTATTCCAATCCGTCTATGGGGAATTCGCCCTGCTGGTGTATGGCGACGAACTGGGAGACGAACTGGCCCGGGAGATGCTTGATAACTGGTATTTCTGGGAGGAACGGCTCGAACAAATGGTGATCGACGGAGATTCCCCCTGGTTCGATAATGTCAATACCGCGGAGAGAAGGGAAAGGCGGGACGATCTCTTCCATGAGGCCGCCCTGAATGTGCTGGAGAGGCTTCGACCGGTACTCGGAGATAATCCGGACGGATGGCTGTGGGGAAAGGTACATCAGCACGAGTTTCTCAGCCCCATCAGGCGATCCGGAATCGGAAAAGGACTGCTGGGCGGCGGTTCACATCCCGCTGCGGGGTCCGGAGAGACATTGTACAGGGGCATATACGACTTTAATAAGCCTTTTCACGTAACCGTCTCCGCCTCTCTCAGGATGGTGGCGGACCTTGATGATCCGGATAAAATCCTGGCGGTGCTGCCGGGAGGCATTGCCGGACGGCAGTTCGACCCGCACAGCACCGATCAGATCAGGCCCTTCATGGACGGTGAGAAACGCTATTGGTGGTTCAGTGACAGGGCGATCAAGGAACACACAAAAAACACGCTGACGTTGCATCCGAAGAAGTAAACGAAAAATCCCTTTGACTCATCGATGCAGGTGTAGAAATATGGGAGATTCAATGACAGGCATATCACTGTCTCAAAACTACAGGGAGTGGACAATGAAGGAAAGGTATGATGAAATAGCGGATCTTATAAAAGGGGCAAAAAAGATAGTGGCCTTTACCGGGGCGGGTATCAGCACGGAATCGGGTATCCCCGATTTCCGCAGTCCCACGGGAATATGGGCGAAGTTCAATCCCGCCGACTTTACCTATGATAAATATCTTGTCGATCCTGAAGTCCGCAGACTGACCTGGTTGCGGTACCGGGGAATGAAGGCATGGGAGATCGAACCCAACGCCGCCCATTATGCCCTGGTGGAGCTGGAAGGGATGGGAAAACTCGACTGTATTATCACGCAGAATATCGACGGTCTTCATCAGAAGGCAGGCAGTTCGGAAGATAAGGTGATCGAACTGCACGGTACGGCGCGACAGGTGACCTGCCTCGAGTGCAATAAGCGATGGCCCTTTGAAGAGATCCTGGGATGGATGGAGGCGGGTGACGATGATCCTCACTGCGACGAATGCGGCGGACTGCTGAAAGCGGCAACGATCTCCTTCGGTCAGGCGATGCCGGTTAAAGAAACGAGAGAGGCGGAAGAGCGGGCCAGAGACTGCGATCTGTTTATCGTGATCGGTTCGTCGCTGGTGGTCTACCCGGCTGCCTACATGCCTGTCTTCGCCCTTGAGAGCGGTGCTCCTCTCGTCATTATCAACCGGGAGAAAACCCCTATGGATCACAGCGCGACCGTGGTCGTAAACGCCGGTGCCGGTGATACCATGTCCGCCATCATGGAACGGGTAAGATAGGTGCGTACCGCATATGATTCTCCATGTTGACATGGACGCCTTCTTCGCTTCCGTTGAAGAGCTGGACAATCCCCTGCTGAAGGGCCGGTGTGTCATTGTGGGAGGACAGTCGGAACGCGGTGTTGTGTCTGCCGCGAATTACGAGGCTAGAAAATTCGGTGTCCATTCCGCCATGCCCATCTTTCAGGCGCGGGACAAGTGTCCCGAGGCGATCATTCTCCCGCCACGAATGGGGCGCTACAAAGAATTGTCCGGACAGATCATGTCCGTTCTTCGCGAATTCTCCCCCCTCGTCGAACCCGTATCCATTGATGAGGCCTTTGTCGATATCACCGGTTGTGAAAGACTCTTCGGCGGGGTCGAAGCAATTTCTGTCGGTATCAAGCGGCAAATACGGCAGCGACTGAACCTGACCTGTTCACTGGGAGCGGCGCCGAACAAGTTTCTGGCAAAGATCGCATCGGATATGGATAAGCCCGATGGACTGACTATCATTATGCCAGAGCAGGTCCGGCAGTTTATAGACTCTCTCCCGATCCACAAGGTCCCCGGCGTGGGGAAGAGCACCCATGACAGGCTCATACCGCTGGGAATCAGGAACCTCGGTGATGTGAAACGATATCCCCCTGATTTACTAACACGGAAGTTCGGTGCCTTCGGCAGCAGACTTATAGAACTTTCCGACGGTATAGACCGGTCGGTGGTGACACCTGTTTCGGAAACAAAATCGGTCAGTGCGGAGGAGACGCTTTTCTCCGATACCGATGACAAGCAGGTGCTCAAAAGATATATCATGAAACAGGCGGAGCGGGTTGCAAGAGAACTGAGGAAACAGGATATACGGGCACGGACGGTCAGCATCAAGATAAAACACTCCGATTTCAAACAGATTACCAGGAGCGTCACCATTGAATACCCGACCCAGTCTTCGGAGATCATTATCCGGGAAGCATTCCGATTACTTGAAAATTACCGGATGCCGAAGAAGGCACGGCTCATCGGTGTCGGCGTATCCAATCTTGTTTCCCGTGTAAGTCCTGAGCAGGTTGAGATATTTGAACGGGACGATCCCCAGAACTCCAGCTGGGAAAAGCTGGATAACGCGGTCGATACCATAACCGAGAAATTCGGAAGAGATTTCATCACACGGGCAAGCCTGAAAGATAAGAAATAACCATGATCGAAGGGGACTTGATTTTTTCGCCGATTCATTTTATTGGTTTCTATGTTGGTTTTTTTCAGGTACACTGCGAATGTAAGCCCACTACATAATAGGGAAGGGAGTATGAATGATGGAAGGAAAATCGAAATCTGCCTATAGATTTTTTGCGATAGGCCTTGCGGTTCTTTTCTGTGCCTCTATCCTGGCAGACAGCGCCTGGGCCGCCCGGAGACATCCTATTCCGCCACCGAGGCCGGCACCACGGCACCACCCGCCCCGTCACTACGTGCGCGTCTCACCGATTCTGCCTCTGGGGTTCGCGCTGCTCACCATTGCGGGAATTGATTATTATTATAACAGGGGGATTTACTATAAAAGACTGCCTGACGGATATGTCATAACAAAGCCGCCGCTCGGGGCTGTCGTTGCACAACTGCCCAGCGGATATGTACTATTTAGGAGCGGGGGAGTCGAATACTTCTATTACAACGATGTGTACTACAACAGGGTCCCGTCCGGATATGTCGTCGTAGCACCTCCGTACGCCGCGTCCACGTCGGATGCCATTGTGAAGCAACAATCAGCCGTACCGGTAACCGAACAGGTGAAAACGATACCCCCCATGCTAAACGTACGATCTGGTCCCGGCACGGAAAATGCGATAGTTTCTCAGATTCCTCAGGGAACGGTTGTCGAAATCCATGGGTCATCTTCGGAATGGCTCTTTGTGAAACTGCCTTCCGGAGAGTTCGGATGGATAATGGGGCAATTTGCCGTCTCGGAACCCGGATCAACCCTTGTACCTGCTGAAGGGTAGCCATGTAGAAGATTAAAACATAGAATTGAACGGAGAGCATGATCCCCGCGGTCCCGGTTATAAGGGATTGCGGGGATTGTCAATTCAGGACATACAGACATCTCTAAGCAGTACCACCTCTTTGCAACATCAATTTTTTTAACTTCATAACGCCCCTTTTGCCGTCTTTGTCGAAAAGGGACAAAACATATGAAACAGAATGGGACACAGTGTCTCATGACAGCGCGACGGTCGGATCATGTGCACCTCTGACCGGTAATGATAAAATTTTAATATCATGAGCTATATCAACATATTGCGACAAACCATCCAAACTGAAACATCGTGGCATATATGTTGCAAAACCCGAATATCAATACATGTCGATGTATAAAAACAACTACCGAAGGAGGGCGGATTATGGAGATCAACACAGTCTTGGGGTCGATCAGTTCAGAAGAACTGGGTATGACACTGATACATGAACACTTCCTCTTCGGATTTCCCGGATGGCATGGAGATGCCACCGTGGGACCTTTTGATCGCAGTGCGTGTATCGACGCCGGCGTGAAGATGGCCGAAGCGCTGCAGGAACAGGGCGTAAGAACCGTTGTGGACGCCACGCCGAACGAATGCGGCAGGGATGTGGAACTGCTCAGGGAGATTTCGGAGGTGAGCGGCCTTACCATTCTCTGCTCCAGCGGGTACTATTTCGAGGGTGAGGGTGCACCGCCCTATTTCAAGTTCCGCAGCCAGATCGGTGACGGTACCCAGCAGATATACGAGATGTTCAAGACGGAGGTGACAAAGGGTGTCGGTGATACAGGCATTCGGCCTGCTGTTTTAAAGGTCGCATCGAGCAGGGAAGGCATAACGGACTATGAAACGATGTTTTTCAGGGCCGCTGCGAAGGTTTCAAGGGAGAACGGTATCCCCATCATTACCCATACCGAGCAGGGATCGCTCGGTCCCGAACAGGCAGATCTGCTCATGGCCGAAGGAGCGGATCCGAAACGGATCATGATCGGCCATGTGGAGGGGTCCACGGATATGGATTATCTGCTTCGGATTCTCGAAAAGGGTGTCTATATCGGATTCGACCGTTTCGGTGTCGAAGGCTTCGGAGGAATGCCCACCGATTCCCGCCGGGTTGCCTGCCTTATCGGGCTTATCGGTCTCGGGTTCATCGACAGGATCATGCTTTCACAGGATTTCGTCAATTACTGGCTCGGAAGACAGGGGGTATCGGAAATCGTGAATCTGGTCATGCCGAACTATACCGCCACACACATATTCGATGACATTATCCCCATGCTTGAGAAGGGGGGGATCAACGACAACCACATCTCCGCCATGCTCATAAAAAATCCCCGCCGTTTTCTTGCGGGCGAATGAGTGATCACGACATAGGGTTACGGATTATATTATCATAACAAGGGGGGATAATATGTCAGAATATGTACCGATCATGTTCGAGAGAAAGAATCTGCTCGAGTATTTCACCGAAGTCATAAAGCAGTACCCCGACAGAACGGCAGTCGTTACCGCCGACGGGAGTGTCAGAAAGACCTATGGCGAGGTTAACAGGCGGGCGAACAGGCTGGCTCGTTACCTCGCACGTCTGGGAGTGGGGAAGGGGGATCGGGTCGCCATATTTCAGAATAATTGCTGGCAGTACCCGGAGCAGTATCTGGCGATCCTCAAACTCGGAGCGATCTGCGTCCCCATGAACTTTCGACTGAAGAGTCCCGAGGCACTGTTCATATTGAATGAATCGGGTGCAAAAACACTGATCGTGGAAAACCGGTACGTACCGATTTTCGAACCTACGCTATCCTATCAACTGGGAGTAAAAAACTATCTGTGCACCGGGGGAGGCGGCCCCGAATGGGCGGTCGATTATGAGACGGCACTCTCGCAGGAAAGCGAGGAAGATCCTGCAATGCCGGATCTGACCCTGGACGATATCGTGGCAATCTGTTTCACCAGCGGCACTACGGGCCTACCCAAGGGTTCCATCTCTACGCACCGGCAGATTATGACGAACTTTTACGGAGAAATGGGAGAACTCATCGAGAGTACCAGGCATCCCGATCTGGGATATCATGTGATCATGATGATCATCCCGGTCTATCACATTGCAGGTATCATGACCCTCTATTTGGGTATGAAGTATGGCTCCACTATCGTTATTTCGGCCGATTTTGTCCCCGAGGCGTTCATGCAAACCGTAGAAAGGGAGCAGATCACCCTGTGCTACCTGGTGCCGATCATGTTCTTCTTCATTATCAACGACCCATCGTTCGGAAAATACAATCTCGGCAGCCTGCGTTTCATTCCCTATGGTGCGATGCCGATGGATCCCGCTCTTCTCCAGGATATCCTGAAGAAGTTTCCCCCGGGCATCAAATATATGGATGCCTTCGGTTCGACGGAAGTGGTCATCAATATAGCCAAACTCCCCGATGATCACGACCTGTCGGGTTCCGAAGAGGAAGTGGGGAAAAAGATCGCCCGGTTGAAAAGTGTGGGCCGTCCTTTCCGGTACGGAATCGAGAGCACCATCTTAGATCCTTTCGGAAAGGAATTAACGACCGGCGAGGTGGGAGAAATTGTCTCTCGGGGCGAAAAGGTAACCGTCGGCTACTGGCGGAATCCTGAAGCAACGGCAATGGCCTTTGATAAAAACGGCTGGTTCCATACCGGTGACGCTGGCTGGATGGATGAAGACGGGTATGTCTATTTCGCCGATCGGGCGAAGGACATGATCAACCGGGGCGGTGAGAACATATTTCCCGTGGAGGTCGAACGGAGACTCAATCAGCACTCGAAAGTAGCGGAATCGGCCGTCTTCGGTGTTCCCGATCCGGCATGGGGTTCCCGTGTGGTGGCCGCCGTAGTCCTCGCGCCGGGAGAAACGGAGGAAACAACTACCCAGGAAGAACTCATCGGTTTCTGCAAGGAACAGCTTGCAAGCTACAAGGCACCATCAGCGATCTGGTATATTAATCAGCTTCCGCGCCGGTTCGAACTTGGCAAGGTGTTACGCTTTATGTTACGGGATGAATATATGAAAAAAAGGGAGGAAATTGTTACATGAAAAATATGCTCGATACCATGTCGTTTCGGCTTGCGCCGGAGGACGAATACAATCACCCTATTGATGACGCCAGGAATTTCAATGAGAGCATGTACATCAACCTGTTTGACTTCAATCAGGTCATGGGGGGATGGTTCCGCGTGGGAAACCGGCCGAACGAGGGGAAGGCCGAGGTATCCTGCTGCATCTACCTCCCCGATGGGCGTGTCGGTTTCTTCTTCAACCGTCCTGAGATTTCGTCAAACGATGCCCTTGACGCGGCTGGGCTGAAGTTCAAAATACTTGAGCCCTTCAAGCGTCTGCGGGTAACCTATGACGGTCAGATATGTGTCATGGAAAACCCTCACGATATGGCGAATCCGGCAAAGGCCTTTACGGAAAATCCCATTGTGGACTGTTCGGTTGCGCTTGATTACCGGGGGCTCGGACCGATATTCGGCGGTGAAATGGTCAACAAGGACGGAAGCCCCTTCGTGGAACGGCCCGATGAGGCCTTTGCGAAGGCCCACTATGAACAGCACCTGAGCGGAACCGGCACCATCCGCGTCAAGGATCAGGAATGGAAGATCGAAGGCTTCGGTCTGCGCGATCACTCATGGGGACCGCGGTACTGGCAGAATGTCCACTGGTACCGGTGGCTGCCGATGAATTTCGGTCCCGATCTCGGCTTCATGTTCATGATCATGGGAAAGAAGGACGGAAACCATCAGATGATGGGGATCATGCTTGAAAACGACCGGTATGTACCTTTCAGCGATGTAAGGCTGAAGACGGACTGGGATCCGAATTACTACCAGACCGCTCTGAAGGTGAACGCCCGGACGGACAAAAAAGAATATGAAATAGAGGGCAGGGTGCTGTCTCTTATTCCGCTCCGCAACCGGAAAAAGAACAAGGACGGCGCAATGCTCGAGACGCGCATTACCGAGGGAATGACCGAGTACCGGTACCAGGGCAGGGTCGGGTACGGCATGTCGGAATATCTCGATCAGATCATAAACGGAGAACCGGCGGGAAAGGAATCTGAATGATATGAATCAGGAAGAATTTGCACGATCGCTCACCCGGGCGGCATCGCGACATCTGGGAGGACCGACTCGTATCGAAGATCTTCGACCGCTCTCCGGGGGCGCTTCAGCGGAGACGTGGCATTTCGACGCACTGTGCGGGGATGAACGGCATGAACTCATCCTCAGGCTTTCTCCGCCGGGCGGAAAGAAAGACAAGGTTCGACTCGACCGCCAGACGGAGGCACGGCTCCTCAAGGCGGCGGAACAGTGCGGGGTTCCCGTTCCCCCCATCCTTTTTATTCTCGACGAAGATGACGGGATCGGTCCCGGATATGCCATGCAACGGGTGGAGGGTGAGACAATAGCACAAAAAATATTGCGTGGCGACGAATACGCCGGTGCCCGTGACATGATGGCCCGACAGTGCGGTACGATTCTCACCGGTATTCATGCCGTCGACACGGACCTTCTTCCCCCCCTCAAGAAACAACCGGCAGAAGCGGGGGTAAAGCAACTGTATGCCTTTTACGATGCCTTCGGTGAAAAACACCCCGTCTTCGAATTCGCCCTGCGATGGCTGGTGGACAACGTTCCCGGAGGGACGGAACTTCGTCTGGTACACGGTGATTTCAGGAACGGAAACTTCATCGTCGGTCCCGAGGGTATCCGTTCCGTCCTGGATTGGGAACTCGCGCATCTCGGTGACCCCATGGAGGATCTGGGCTGGTTGTGTGTCAATTCATGGCGGTTCGGCAATATCGACAAGCCGGTCGGCGGGTTCGGCACCAGGGAGGATCTCTTCGCCGGATACGAAGAGGCTGGGGGAATGCCGGTCGATCCCGTGTCGGTTCATTTCTGGGAGGTGTACGGGACGCTGAAATGGGGGATCGTGTGCATTGTCCAGGCATTCACCCACCTCATGGGAGCGAAACGATCCGTCGAGCTGGCCGCCATCGGCCGTCGAACCTCGGAAACCGAGATCGATCTGCTCAATCTGCTGAAAGAGAGGAAATGATATGGCCGCATCCCGACCGACCGTCGACGAACTCCTCGAGGCCACTCAGGAGTTTCTCGAAAAGAAGATAATCGATACTGTCGATTCACACAGGGCCTTTCACACCCGTGTCGCTGTCAACGTCTTGGCGCTGGTACGCAGGGAGCTCCGTATGGGCCCGCAGCTCGCACGTGATGAACACGAGCGGCTCAGATCGCTTCTCGGCATTGATGGTACCGTTGCGGAACTGAATGGCGAATTATGTAGCCGCCTTCGTGATAAGAGCATGGACTGCCATGATGAAGAGCTTTTCCGGCATCTGTTCGCAACCACCATGGGACAGCTCTCGATCGATAATCCCGAATACTCGGGATACAAACGGGCACTGGAAGAATCGTCGAAGGCGTAACAGGACGATACTCCCATCGCGGTGTGTATCGGCTGGGACGCGATGTGTCGACTTCCCTGTTTTACCAGGCGATCAGGACGAGTGCGGCGAGGGCTATGCCTACGCCGAAACATTGCCGGGTAGTCAGGCGTTCCTTGAGGATGAGCCATGCCAGAAAGACGGTCCCGGCGGGGTAGAGTGAGGTGAGAGTCGTCGATATGTCAAGCCTTCCAAGACGGGACGCCAGGGCAAAGAAGATGTTACCAGCGGCGTCGAAGATCCCCGCCAGCATGACGACAATCAGTAATTGAGGGTTCAACCGAGACGGCACTTGTTGCCGGCGCACCATGATGAATGTCAGGATCATGGTGATAGATACGAACCGTGCCGTAACCAGAGGCCAGAAGATCGTGGTTTCGCTGACCTGATCGATGAAGATAAAGAAGAAGCCGAATCCCGATCCGGCCAGAATCGGCATAACCAGTTCGCGAGCGTGAGCCGGTGTAACACCATTTCCTCCGGCAAGATACCAGATTGCAAAGACCCCCAGCAGCAATCCCAGGAGTTGGCCCCCTGTCGGCACTCCTTCCATGAATATGCCGGCAATGATGGGCAGGACGGCCCCGACAATGGCACTGACCGGAGCCACGATCCCCATACGCCCGCGGGCGAGTCCGATGTACAGCGCCGTGAGACCGAGTGTTCCGAAAAGGCCGGCCAGCCCCCCGAATACCAGGTTATTTCCGGGCGGTATCGGTTCTCCCAGTGTCACGGCCAGTCCGGCCAACAGGGCAAGTCCAACGATCTGAGATATGACGATAACGCTGAAAACACTGCTTTTTTTTGTTGCGACCCCCCCACAGAAATCACCGGTTCCAAAACTCGCCGCCGCGGCGAGGCCGCAGATAAGTGCCAATGCTTCAGAGTCCATCCCCCGTGATATCCCTCTCGTGTGTATAAAATAGAATAATATAAAGCGTAGTCTCTTAGTGCCTTCTTGATCTAATGTCAAGAGAGCCGGTTTTGTATAACGGTTTCACGGTAGAAATGAAATGTATTGTAAGGGTAAAGATGCCCAGAATGCGGGTGGAGCCGTCCATTCCCGGGAAAAAATGATTTCCCTACAATTTCATTCCTGGATTGACTGTTCTCTGTCCGTTGGTATTGAGAGGTGTGCCTTATCGACCTATGGGTCTCCTTTGATCGTCCGGCAGAAGACATCCCTCGATACATTTGTCGACACAGTTCCTGTCGCACGGTTCGACATGGATGGTCACGGTCGTCCCCGGGAATTGTTCTTTGATCTTTTTCTTTAATATCTTTGTGATGCCATGAGAATTCATCACCGACATATGGGGGTCTACTTTCAGGTGAAACTCGACAAAACGGAAGTGTCCTGCCTTGCGCGTCCTCAGGTCGTGAAAGCCTCGAACGACAGAACCATGCTCAAGGATACACCGGCGTATCCGTTCTATTTCATCACCGGGAAGATTGACATCCATCAGATCCTTTGCCGATTGAACGGTCAGGTTGTAGGCTGCCTTAATAATCAGCAGAGCCACACCCATTGCGGCGACAGGGTCGAGCCAGAAGAAATCTGTTCCGGGAAAGATCCATTGACTCATCCAAATCAGGCCAAGGGAGACCATCACTCCGATGGAGGTATACACATCCGTTCGCAGATGCCAGGCATCGGCCTGCAAGGCGATAGAGTCTGTTTCACGCCCTACTTTAAAAAGCATTGTCGAAACGATCATATTGATCGCAGCCGAAATAAGCATGACACCGACACCCCATCCGATCGTCTCTATCGGCTCGGGATGCATGAGTTTTTTCATCGCCTCGATGATTATCCAGACCGCCGCGATAAAGATCAGCAGTGCCTCGATCGTTCCGGAAATATTCTCGATCTTACCGTGTCCGAAGGGGTGCCTGCTGTCCGCCGGTATACTCGATGTCTTTACGGAAAACAATGCGATTATGGCCGCCAACAGGTCTACTCCGGAGTGAATCGCCTCCGATATAATCGAGACGGAGCCGATCAACAGGCCGACAAACAACTTCATGGTTACAAGAGTTGTGTTGGACAAAACGGAGAAAATGGCAACACGTACTTTACGGCGTTGTGGATCCATACATGCTCGCAATTCAATCAAAAAAGCTTCGTTTTTATATATGATTGACCTGGATGGTCATCGTGCCTCTCAGGGTTCTTTCTTTTCCGGATTATAGCATCCGTTGATATTGTTGTTATACAAATACCTGAAAAATCGATCAGTCAAGTATCTATATTTGTTGTCATTATACTATTTCTGTTTTTTATTGAATTATACTGTCAATGGTGGAGCCTTATTGGGATACGTAACTGCAAAATGAGAATCGACGAACACGGTATGATCGTTAGGGATCATTCCGGATAACCGCAGAAAGATCGCAACAGACAAAAGTCGAAGACCGACTGCGGCAGGTGTGAAATCAGTCCTGATGTTATTGAATGTTCCGTTGAGGGATGCCTTGACCTTACAGACGGAGCAGTCGTTTGTCGAAAATGATTTTTCATGATGGTGAAAAGAGATTGCAAGAGAGGCCAGAAACAGCCCGAATAATGAAAGAAAAATGATATGTTTTGCTTGGTTATGTTGCATGATCTAATGGCACCCTGCCTGCCTTTTGAAACTATGCAACCTTTATCACCTATCCTGAGGGACTGTCAAGGAAGGAGATTAACCTGGAGATACAGTTTTTCTCGCTTCTTACCGCAATAGTACATTACATCATCCGGCTTTATTCCATCATTATAACCTGATTATACATGACGAATCACACGTAATACTCTCTATTCATGCTTGATGGAAATACATTAAGATGGCGTTTCCGCTCCTTGAAGATTGGCGCCGAGTTCCACAAGTGAACAGGCAATATCTCCTTGACATCCAGACCGTTGTTCCTGTACTTCCTCACGTAAGAGGCCCTATCGTATCAAACAGTACTTCCATCTCAATACGTTCCTGTCCGCTTCTATTCTCGGAAGGGGTGTGAGAGTATTCAGAACCTGAATGCCGGAACCCTCCATATCCTTGAGCAGAGTAACAGGAACGCAATACGACGATAAAAAAGCTGATAGTGAGGAGTAGCAAGTTCCCCTTTTTACCGGTTGTCAGATCTGAGGGAGAAGGATAGTTCGCAAACTGATACGGATACGCAGAGTAATTTGAGGGAAACGGTCGTGACAGGAAACACCGAAAACACGGATCACTATGCATGGGTCATTCTAACACTTTTTTTGTTTGCCCAACTCGTAATGTCGATGGGTTCTTACGCATGGGGACCCTTGGCATCCTTTATCAGAGATGAGTACGGCGTCAGTCGGGCTCAACTCGGTCTGTTGACTTCCACCCTGTATCTGGCCTCTATCCTTGTCGCTGTTCCTTCGGGGATTCTGGTTGACAGAGTTGGTGCACGGATCATGTTGATACTGTGTCTCTTGATAATGGGTCTTTCCTTTTGTCTTATCTTCGTAGCTTCAACGTTCTGGCTGGTAATTGCCTTTACGGCACTGAGCGGTATTGGTTACGGGGTGATTAATCAGGCTTCGAGCAAGGGAATCTTGCTATGGTTTCCCCGGAAAAGAAGAGCTACGGCAATGGGCATTAAGCAGATGGGAGTGACGCTGGGAGGGGCTCTCTCTGCAGTTCTTATTCCGATAATAGCCCTCGGTAGCAGTTGGAGATGGAGTGCTCTGATTATCGGTGTTCTGATGCTGCTAATGGCTTTTGTGTCGGGTGGTTTTTATCGTGAAAGGCCTGAGAAGATCAGCGGTATGATGGAAACGAACCAGGAAACCCATGGCAAAAACAATCTTTTTATGAATTTTATTTCGAATCCTATTTTGCTTATTGTTGTTCTGGTCATGCCTTTTATGGCATTTTCTCAAAGCAGCGTTGCCGCCTTTCTGGTGCTCTATCTCGATGAAAAGATCGGTTTATCTCTCGGACTCGCCGGAAGCTGCCTTACCATAGCAATGATCGCCGGCACTGCCGGGAGGATTGTGTGGGGCCTGATCAGTGACATATGTTTTCATGGAGATCGAATCCGCCCGGCATTTATTCTGTCATTAATCGGGGCACTCTCTCTCGGAGGGATTGGTTTGATACATGCTGAAACAAACGTGTACACGATCTTTATTTTATCTGCTTTCATCGGATTTACCACCATCGGATGGAATGCCCTGCTCATGATCCTCGGTGCCGAACTCGTCGTACCGGAGTTGGTGGGTTCATATATGGGAATCTTTATTTCAATCGCATTTGTGGGGATCGTTACGGGCCCTCCCGCCTTTGGGTACCTTGCAGATACTTTCGGGTATCGAACAGCCTGGACTGTCCTGTCAATCACCTCCTTTCTGAGTTCGGCCGGTTTTGCATATATGTATTTCCTGCAGCGGAAAGAATCATAGGAGGAGGTAAATTTAGCAGTGGTTACATAAACGCTAATGAAAAACTGACATACCGGATCTTAATTCTTACACCTTTTCAAGTTTGAGACAATGTCTAACCAAAATCGAACAAATAGCCATCTTTGAACTCTTCCATTCCTGCCAACGATTCCAGAGGAGTATAACAGATTATCGATACAATGATCGGATACGCGTCGATAGGATAACGGTATGTAATATCCAACCATATTCCATTTGACATCTCACAGGGTATCGGGTAAATTCCGAATAGTTCTATTATATTTACTGAAACTTATCCATTTTTTGTTTCCTTATGATAACGTTAATCACGACAGAGAGCATGAAATGAAAGATCAGGGCAGGACAAAAAAAGGACTGATAGAAGAGAATATATTATTAAAAGAAAAGATCCGGGAACGGGAAAGACGTGAGTCATCAAATGTTCCCGTAAAGAAATCTTTTGGGAAGAGTGAGGAATTTTTCAAGGCGATTATCCAGAACTCACTGGATGTCATTATTGTCGTAGATGAACAGGCAAACATTACGTATGTGAGTCCCTCCGTTGAGCGTGTTCTCGGATATAAACCGGACGAGTTGGTCGGAACAAGGACTTTGGATCTGATCGCACCCGATGATAAGAAAAGATCTATTGAAGATTTTCGAAAGGCGTTGCTGATAAAAGAAAGTCTCATCTCTAATGATTTTCACTTAAAACATAAAAACGGCACTGAACGCATTATGGAAGGTGTCGGTACTAATCTCCTGGATAATCCGAACGTTGCAGGTTTCGTCATGAATGCCCGCGATATCACCGATCGAAAAATGGCGGAGGACGCACTCTTGGCCAGCAGGGCGCAATTATACAACGCGCTGGAGATGGCCCACCTCGGCCATTGGGAGTACGATGTAGCCGACGACCTTTTTATATTTAATGACCCGTTCTATAAAATTTTCCGTACGACGGCAGAGGATGTCGGCGGGTATACCATGCGTTCCGAAGACTACGCCCGCCGCTTTGTTTATCCGGATGACATTGATACGGTTGGGGAAGAGATCAGAAAAGCCATAGAAACAACCGATCCCTTTTTCAACCGGCAGATTGAGCACCGAATGATCTATGCAGACGGCACGATCGGTTATATCAGTGTCCGCTTTTTCATCGTAAAGGATTCTCACGGCAGGACGGTCAAAACCTACGGCGTCAATCAGGACATTACCGAGCGTAAACAGGTAGAGGCAAAACTGCGACAACAAACCGATGCCATGGACGCGGCGGTCGATGGGATGGCCCTTCTCGATGAAAAAGGGGAGTACATCTATCTCAACAGGGCGCATGTCATTGTTTACGGATATGAAAGCGCCGAAGAATTGATTGGCAAGTCATGGAGGGCTCTCTATGATTCCGAAGAACTTCAACGCTTTGACCAAGAGATCATGCCCGAGTTTCACCGGAAGGGGTATTGGTCCGGCGAAGCTGTGGGGGTGAAAAAGGATGGGAGCACGTTTCCACAGGCAGTGTCCTTAACAGCCATGGTAAATGGCGGGTTGATTTGTGTCGTCCGGGACATCACCGAAAGCAAGCGAGTGGAAGAATCCTTGGAGAACACTCTCGAAAGTCTCAGGAAAGCTTTCGGAGCCACCATTCAGGTCATGGTAGCGGCAGTCGAGTCGAGAGATCCCTATACGGCAGGGCATCAGCTCCGAACTGCAAATCTCGCACGAGCCATAGCCACCGAAATGGGGTTATCGCGGGACAGGATCGAGGGCATTCGCATGGCCGGATCCATTCATGATATCGGAAAACTGTCCATCCCCGCTGAGATATTATCTAAACCCACCGAACCAACAGCAATCGAATTTTCATTGATAAAGGAACACCCCCGGAAAGGATATGAGATACTGAAGGGTGTGGAATCTCCATGGCCGCTGGCACAGATTGTGTACCAGCATCATGAACGGATGGATGGCTCCGGTTATCCGAGAGGCCTGAAGGGAGATGAAATTCTTGTGGAGGCCCGCATCATGGCCGTGGCCGATGTCGTTGAAGCTATGGCATCCAATCGACCCTACCGCCCAATGAGAGGGTTGAATACGGCACTGGAAGAGATCGAAAAAAATAAGGGTGTGCTCTACGATACGGATGCGGTGAATGCCTGCCTGAGATTATTCCGGGAAAAAGGTTTCCAATTAAAGGGAAAATGATTCTAACCAACAAATATTGTTGGTACCTGTTGAAGATACGCCGGTAAAGCCCGCCTTGATACCTTTGTATGAGTTGCGGAAGTCACATAGTGAAGCTCGAATAAAAGATGACTTAGGTTTCGGAAGAAAGGAGCGAACGGGTGAAAAAGGTATCTTTTTTCGTATGCCTTGCGTTCATGATTCTCCTGTGCTTCATCTGTTCCCCTCTTACATCGACTTCCGGTAATCTCGAAAAACCAGTGTATACCATAACGGCCGAACCGTGGCCGGAAGCGGATATGCTTTTTAGGAGTGATAAAGAGTGGCTTGGTGGTGACGGTGCCTCCTCGGTCGATCTCGGATCGGGAAGGATACTCTGGCTTTTCGGTGATACGTTTATAGATCGGGGATCATTAGGTGACCGTCGAGAAGCGGTTATCATCAGGAACAGTATCGCCATACAAAACGGATACAATCCATCTAAGGCCTCGATTCATTTCCACTGGCGTACAAAGGACGGCGGCGAACCCGCATCATTTTTCGCAAAAGGGGAGGGACATTGGTACTGGCCTGGAGACGGTATACGAATCGACGGTAGGCTTGTTGTTTTTCTCATGGAGATCAATGACGGCAACAATGAGCTTAATTTTGATGCGACGGGCTGGGAGGCTGTGATAATAGACAATCCCGATGCCGATCCCGGGAATTGGAATGTCCGTTGGGTCGATACTCCCGATAATAAATTCGGGGTCATTGTCGGTTCTGCCTGCGTTATCTCTATGAATGGTTATCTCTATGCCTTCAGTGGCTGTGCGAGAAATCGCGACGTGTATATCATTCGATGGCCACTGTCTTCCGTCTTGAGGGGCGACCTTTCAAAACCCCGGTGGTGGACAAAAGAAAAGGGATGGGTCTTACAGCAGGATCTTCAAGAATTACCACAGCCTCTCTTTTCAGGGGGTCAGATGGAATTTACCGTTGATTACGCGCCTGCGATCGGAAAGTATCTTCAGGTTCAGACGGTGTCCCTTCTCAATCCGTCGCTGGCGTTCCGCTGGGCCGATTCTGTCACGGGTCCGTGGTCACCTTTGTATGAGTTCTATCGTCCGGCAGAGGCGGATCAAAGGGGTCTGCTGATATATGCGGGGAAATCGCATCCGACCCTCACCGGTGGAGACATTATTGTTACCTATACTGTAAACTCGATCGATTCCGAAAGATTGCTGAAAGACAGAGATATATATTATCCGGTGTTTCTCCGAGGGAAAATCTTCCAGGCGGAAGAGAAATAAGACGATATTCACGGAGTCCTTTTCAAGGAAGGCTATATGACCATACAAGAGGATTGGCAAGGCGATGCGTGATACGTTTCTATCCCTGTCATCCCCACATACGTGGGCAATATTTCATTGACATACAAGGTTGCAATTCCTATACTGAAACCAGCCAGAAACAATGTCTTATCAAACCGGAGTCGACGTGAAAAAATCATACATACTGTTATTTATTATATGTATCCTTATCTGTAATCCTATCAATGCTATAGCGGAAACCCGCTATGTCAGCGACATGCTGGAGATCACCATGCGGAGCGGTAAAGGTACCGGCTACGGAATCACACGCATGCTGCGAAGCGGCACACCGCTAGAGGTGCTCGAGATCGACAAGGAGACCGGTTACAGTAAGGTCCGTACCGATAACGGAAAAGAAGGCTGGGTATTGTCTCGGTTCCTGATGCAGGAACAGGCGGCCCGTGACCTTCTCACCGCCGCAGAGAAAAAGCTGGCGGAACAGGAAACGGATAATCGAAAGCTTACAACTGCAATGGCAGCGTTAAAGGATGAGAAAAAAACTCTGGCGAATAATCTGAACAGTCTGGAGAAAGAGTCTCGATCCGTCAGCCGGGAACTTGCCGAGGTTAGACAGACAGCCTCCAAGACACTGACCATAAATTCAGAAAACAAGGACCTGAAAAATCAACTGCTGTCATTGAAAAGTCAATTGCAGACCGTAGAGCAGGAAAATGAACGATTGAGAGATCGCACCGCCCGTGAGTGGTTCATGGTCGGTGCAGGGGTAGTGCTGTTGGGCATAATCATCGGACTGATTATTCCGAAAATCCGCTTCAGCAAGAAGAAATCGACCTGGTACACGTTTTAACGGCAACGGACAGATCACGTTCCGGCGCGGCGAGGACATATCCACTTTGTACGGTTGCCCGTGCAAAGTGTTTTTACGAAAGTCAATATTTCATTGACATACAGGGTCGCTGTTTCTAAACTTCATACCATCATAACCAATATTGTATAAAGATGCAGAGGAAAAGTGGCTGCCATAAAGGAATCAAAAACACAGGACGATGATGTTAAAAAAGACGTGACTTCTGACGAAGGTACGGCAAAAGAGACGGTCGACGAGCTGCTTGAAAAGCTCAAACGAAAAAAACCCCGCGAATTTGCCTTCTTGAAAGCAGAAGATATTTCTCCGGAAGAACATCACGATGAACCTCCGGAAACAGTGTCTGCAGAAGCGCCATCCGATGATATGCAGCCGATAGATCAGCCGTCAGAGTCTCATCAGTTTCAACCAGTATCATCAGCGGAAGCGGATCTACCTCCCGAGGGACATTATACGGAAGCACCGGGGAATGAAACGCCGGCAGAACCACCCTTCGATCTCCCTCCCGTCCAAGCTCCATCACCGATGGAACAAGACCTGCCGCCCGAAGAATCTGTCCCGGAAGAACCGGGCGAGTTTCCGTCAGACAGACAGCCTGTGTCGCCCGGGAAGAAAAAAACCTTCTCCGGTTCGCGAATTATACTGCTTCTCGTGCTGTTTTTCGTCTCTCTCGGCTTGTATGCCTATTTTGTGTACCCGACCATGTATGAAACCCGCACCATACAATCCGGGGACATAACATACCCCGTGAAAATAAACAGGCTGACAAAGAGCATGCAATACTATCATATGGGCACATGGCATGACGGGCCGATCCTCAAACCCACAGCATACAAGGGTCACGTAACGGTTCCTCCACAGGTCGATGTGGTCCCCGCTGAGAAGGAGATTAAAGAGGCGGCTGAAGAAGCACGGGTACAGGCTTCTGAAACCGATCAGGTTCCGCCGATTGGGCCTTCAACAGAGGAAAAGAAAGAGATAACAATTGCGGCTCCGGAGAAGAACGCAGAAAAAGAAGAATCTGCCGTTGTTGAAGATACGCCTCCGTCCGGGGAAACGGTGGTAAAGCCGGCCAAAGAGTACTTCTATGCGATTCAGATCAGTTCCATGCGGTTGAAGGATTTTGCAGAGGAACTGCTGGATGGATTCAAGCGAAAGGGATTTGATGCGCATATGCGTGTCTTGGAAACAGACAAGCATGGAGTATGGTATACGATCTACATTGGGCATTTTGCCGACAGAGAAGAAGCTGTCGAGTATATAAAAGAAAAAAACATAATCGATTCATATCCGGGCAGTTATATCCGGAAGCTTTCCAATAGTTAAATCATAAAACAAATCTTAGAATGCTGTAGCGGTACATGCCGGGAAAAAGGGCTGTGCACTGCTCTCAATCCACAGGGTGTTGTGAATAACCCTGTCGGGTAGGGATGATTATGGATGCGATGATATATCGACAGTATATCTGTATCGGAGTCAGGTGTGACCTGTCACGGTGAATTATACTGTATAAAAAGGGGAGGGGGAGAATGATGAAAGCGGAAGATGTCAAAAGCGTGGCGGTTATAGGGGCGGGAACGATGGGACATGCCATCGCCCAGGTATTCGCCCGAGCGGGGATTGAAACCTGTCTGGTCGATCTGAATAATGATCTCCTGAAAAAAGCCGTTCGTATGATCAGTGCCGATATGAAGACCCTGGTGGAGCATGGGCTCATCGATGAGGGTCGTATAGATGCCATTCTTAAAAATATTCACCCCACCACGGATCTTTCCGAGGCCTGCAGGAATGCCGATTTTATCCTGGAGGCCGTCGTCGAAGTGGCCGACATCAAGAAAGATGTCTTTACAAAAATTGAGGCCCACGTGTCTGACAACGCCATTCTTGCCAGCAACACTTCGTCCCTCGATATCTTTAACATCGTGGATCTGAAGCATCCGGAACGGATGGTAGTCACCCACTGGTTCGCCCCGCCCCACATTATTCCGCTGGTGGAGGTCGTACCCGGTCCGGCAACCTCACCGGACATTCTCGATCTTTCAGCCCGATTGATGGAAAGGGTCGGCAAGAAACCGGTGGTGATGAAGAAATTTGCCCCAAGCTACATCGTAAATCGCCTTCAGCAGATTATCGGTTTCACCGTCATGGACATGATCAACAACGATCTGGCCGCGCCGGAGGATATCGATCTGGCGGTGAAGGCAAGTCTGGGAATCCGCCTGCCCATCGTCGGCGTGGTCCAGACCTTCGATTTCACCGGTCTTGACCTCGTCCAGAATATTCTCACGGGTCTCCTGGGTCAGGCGCCTCCCTTTATCGCAGAACGTGTCGAGAGGGGAGACCTCGGGGCCAAGAGCGGCCGAGGGATTTACGATTACGGGAAGCGCAGTGAAGAGGAGATCCTCCACGCCCGCGACGAAAAGTACCTGTCCATGCTGAACCAGCTGGAAGAAATGGACGCTTTCAAGCCCATATGAGGAAGGCGCTCGATATGGATGGCTTCAGGTTATTGATTGATGTATCCGACATAAAAATGATTCGTCTCAATCTGCGCTTTCTTACCGTCCTGTCGCACTTTAGAGTGACTCCCGTGAAATGTTGTATTGTGCGAATTTTCGGTACAGGGTGGAGCGGGCCATCCCCAGTGAACGGGCCGCACGGGACAGGTTCCCGCGGTTTTCCCTGATCACGGTTAGAATATGGGATAAATCTTTGTGCTCTTCCGGTTGACCATGCAGGCGGCATGCGATCTCTGCTTTGAGATCCGTTACGTCAATCACCGGACCCTCTGCAAGGATACAGACCATCTCTATGGCGTTTTCGAGTTCCCGCACATTACCCGGCCAGTCGTAGTTGAGAAGTGTTTCCATAGCGCGGTCCGACACTTCCTTAGATGCCTCTTTATGCTTGTCGGCCATTTTCTTGAGGAAGTGTTTCACCAGATTGGGGATGTCTTCTCTGCGCTCTTTCAGGGGTGGGATGTGAAAGGATATCACATTCAGTCGGTGATACAGGTCGCTTCTGAACCTCTTTTCATGTATCATTTCGTTCAGATCCCGATTCGAAGAGGCGATTATCTGGACGTCGATCCGCTGCGGTCTTCCGCCACCAAGGGGTGTCACCGTCTTATCTTCGATAACGCGCAGTAGACAGGCCTGAAGTTCCATGCCCATTTCGCTGATTTCATCGAGGTAGATAGTCCCTCCTGTTGCCTGCTCAAACCTGCCCGGACTCCCCCCCCGTTTCGCTCCGGTGAAGGCACCTGTCTCGTACCCGAAGAGTTCGCTCGCCAGAAGATGAGGCGGAATGGCCGCACAGTTAATCGCCAGAAAGGGATGAGCCCTTCGCGGCCCTTTTTCGTGGATGAAACGTGCCAGGACTTCTTTCCCCACGCCGCTTTCTCCGAGGATAAGCTTTGTCGAATCGTACCGTGCGGCTCTTGTTGCCTTCTTGAGGAGAGTTCCTATCACATCGGAGGCGAACACAAATTCAGGTCGTGTCAGCGTACCCTTAAGCGAATCTGGGTCTTCGTGATATCCTGTGACCACGAGATTTTTCTTTAGAGCTGAAAGTCCTGTCGGTATCGATCGTTCTAAAGACCGGTCCTTTCCCCGTTCAGGCGCCTGAGTATGGCTCAATTTTTCTTCGATTACATCGGCGATTGCCTGTACGATTCCCAGTGCAAAGATGTGAAAATCTCTCAGGAAGCACGTCAGGCACACGACGCCGATGATTTCCCTCGTGAAAGGATCGCGAATTACGGATGCAGCATTGGCGGAATCCTGCCACTGTTTCACGTAGTTTTCCTCTCCAATCACGCAGACCGGCTCACCGGTTGCACAGCAGGTGCCAATCGCATTGGTTCCGATATGTTTCTCATTACAGCTCGTTCCGATATCGAAACCGCATCGCAGGGCGATCTCCTTCCATCTATCGTTTCCCGTGCCGGCAATGATAACGGCGTTCTCGTCGGCAAGGGCCATTACGTAATTCGATAGATCGAAAAAGAGATGAAATTTTTCCATGATGGGCACCGCCGCATCGAGAAGTTGCCGCACCCGCTTGGGACGATCTTCTATATAGCCTTGACTGAACGATACGGGGGCTCTTTTGATATCCTGATTAATGCCGCTGGTGATGCTCTTCTCCCAGGAACAGTCGATTTGCTGACGAAACATGTCCTTGAGATACTTTACTCTGTCACGATCAAGTACCGCCATCGGTATCCTCCTATTAAAGGTATACTTTAAGTAATTTCGGCTAACCCAATGCTATTAAATGTTATTAAGTAACAGAATTAAAAAAATCATCCCTATGTAATTAGTATGGTATGGTTATCAAACTATGTTTCTTAACTGTGCGATCCCGTTCAATTCGGCGTACTTAATCAATGCGAATTAGTGTGATTATCGTTTACATGAGAATAATCGGTGATGATAATGAAGGGCTGATGGGTGTTGAACATTCGGATCGCCTCTTATAACCCAATAAAATCAATACGGTTAATCATTGGACGAAGAACTTGAACATTCCTCTAACACTGGATTGACATTTTTGTCAAGGCGAATGTAGATGCCGAAAGTATCGTCTATATTGATCGATCGTATCATAAATTCACAAGTAAAAATATGCTTGTATTACACTATTGCCAGCCCTGAAAATTATTGACAACCCCTATCAAAGATGTATGGTTTATAATAGTATCGGTTATATGGACTCTCTGCAGCGCGATGTGCGTAAAGATTGAAACTGCCACGGTGAAGGGTGGTTTCATGAAACATGGATACAGATGTTTGATGGCGGTCGGACTTTTCGCCGTAACAATGGCCTTTCTCGAATCGGCCGTGGTTATCTATCTACGCGCCCTGTACGGGATAGAAGACCTGTTGCGGGATATCTCTCTGACACCTGATAGATTCAGCACTGTCGAACTCGGTCGGGAGATGAGTACCCTAATAATGCTCGCATTGATAGGATGGATCGCCGGACGCCGCGTTCAGGACAGGATCGGGTATGCAGCTTTTGCCTTCGGTCTGTGGGATATCTTTTACTATGTGTGGCTATTCGTCCTGATTGGCTGGCCGGAAACGCTTCTCGACTGGGATCTGCTCTTTCTGATCCCCTTGCCGTGGTGGGGACCGGTGCTGTCACCTGTCCTTATTTCGCTGGTCATGATTACAGGGGGCAGTCTGGCAGTTCTCCGTGCGGAGAGGGGTGCGGACCTGCGCTTTACGATTGACGGTTGGTGCGCGGCGGGGGGAGGGATTATGCTGGCGCTCTATATTTTCATGAGTGACGCACTGCATACGCTTCCTGGAGGAATGGAGGCGGTAAGAAGCGTTCGTCCGACCACGTTCAACTGGCCTCTGTTTCTGATCGCCCTGGCGGGGATGGTTTGGTTCCTTCTGAGGGCACTGAGACAACCATCGAGATAAACGGCTCAGAACATATGGCATGAGAAACACGATAATAAAAAGAATCGCCGTCCACCGGCAGTATAGAAAATAGAATACAATCATGTCCGAAGGAGAAAACTGTATGACAACAGAAGCGTTACGTATCGGGGAGCGACTGCGACTGCAGGCGGGTAGCAGGACTCTTTTCGAACAGGCCAAGTCATATGCCTGTGAATACATGGATCAGGTCTACAACCGCGAGGTATACCCGACCGATAAGGCGATCGGCCGACTCGATATCTTTGATGAATCCCTGCCGGAGGCACCCGGCGATCCGGAGAAGATACTGCATCTCCTTCATGAGCATGGATCACCCGCCACAGTGGCGCAAACCGGCGGAAGATACTTCGGATTCGTCAACGGAAGTGCCGTTCCCACCGCCCTGGCCGCTAAATGGCTGGCTGACGTATGGGACCAGAATTGTGCGCTCTATGTCATATCGCCCGTAGCCTCACGTCTTGAGGCTATCTGTGAACGGTGGCTGATAGATCTTCTTAGTCTCCCGCAGGAGACGGCCGTTGGACTGGTCAGTGGGACCTCCACGGCAACGATGTGCGGACTCGCAGCGGGCCGAAACGAACTGTTGAAGCGTCAGGGATGGGATGTCACTGCCAGGGGACTGTTCGACGCTCCGCGATTGCGTGTTGTCCTCGGCGGGCAGGCGCATGCTACGGTATTCAAGGCCCTGGCCATTCTGGGCTTTGGAAGGGAACAGATCGAAGAGGTGCCGGTCGACGATCAGGGACGCATGGATGTGACCATAATGCCGGATCTGGATGAGCGGACCCTGGTGATAGCCCAAGCAGGCAACGTAAACTCCGGAGCCTTCGATCCGTTCGATGAGATCTGCGAACGGTCGAAAAATGCCGGAGCGTGGGTCCATATCGACGGTGCCTTCGGCCTGTGGGCAGCAGGCTCAAGGAACAAACGATTTCTGACTCGCGGTATGGAAAAAGCGGACTCGTGGTCCGTCGATGCCCACAAGACGCTTAATGCACCCTACGACTGCGGTGTTATCCTGTGCAGGCACAGGGATGCCCTGGTTGGAGCAATGCAGGCCACCGGGTCGTATATCCAATACAGTGAGAAACGAGACGGTATGCTGTATTCACCCGAGATGTCCCGACGGGCCAGAGCCGTTGAATTGTGGGCGACGCTGAAGGCACTCGGTAGGACCGGTGTCGAGGAACTGGTAGATGGTCTGTGCGAACGTGCTGTACAGTGCGCCGAACAGCTCCGTGCCGAAGGTTTCCACGTCCTCAACGAGGTGGTCTTCAATCAGATTCTTGTTGCCTGCGCCACACCCGAGGAGACGCGGGGTACACTGGAGTGCATCCAGAGATCAGGCGATTGCTGGTGCGGGGGGGCGGTCTGGAATGGCAAACAGGTTATCCGTATCAGTGTCTGCTCATGGGCAACCACGGCGTCGGACATTGACCGCACGGTAGCCGCCTTCGTCGAGGCCCGTGCCCGTGCCACCGGTAGATAATCCGTCAGCAATGGATTGAAGGTGAAGAGATGAAAGAGGAACCACTGTCATCGGTTGAAACAATCTGCCGTGAGATGTTCGAGTTTCTCGCTTATACCTTTCCGGTGGCCTGTGCCAGCGATGAATTCTTCTATTTCCCTCAATTTCGTCCTGCGGAGGCGCGATGGGATGTGTGGGACCGATTCTCGGAAGAGACGGTCGGTGAGTGTGCACGGCGGTTGACCGCCTGGGAAACCGAGCTTGAACGGGTTATATCCCATCATTCTGATCCGGATGCACGGATCGACGGCGTCCTCTGTCTAAGACTTTCCCAGACCCTCCGGGAACAGTTGACCGAAGTGAGGGTGTGGGAGACGCAACCCACCTTTTATTTGACCCTTGCCTGTGTCGGGTTGGCAGAGGCGATGGAGGAACATGATCCGGCGGCAGGGCATGAACGGGCCGGAAGCCTCTCAGCTTTTCTGGACCGGTCAGGCCGGAACCTATCGGGTGTCCCACTTCTCTTTCGAGACATCGGCCTGGAGATGGTCTCGGATACCAGAAATTATCTTCTCTCCCTTATGGGGCAGTTACCCGAACTGGAAACCTCACTTCCTGCCCTGGAACGCTTTAAAGAGATGCTCCTTTCGGCCACGACGCGAGAAGATTTTCTCCTCCCTCATGATCTGTTGGAACGCATATACAGTTCTCACATGGCCTGCGACGTGGGCTTAGAAGAGATTCGGGAAATTCTCGACCGGGAGATTTGTCAAACGAAAGAGACCTTGGATTGGGAGGCCGGGTGCCTTTTTGCGGACTGGTCGGAAGTACTCAGGGGCATTCCCATGCCGACCCTGGGAAAGGAGGGCATAATCGGACTGTATCGGGGTGAAGTAGAGAAACTGGCACAGCACTGTCTGGACCGGGGATGGCTTTCGACCGAATTGTACGCTGCCTGTCCGGTCACGGTCGCGCCGATGCCGGCCTTTCTCTCTGCCGTTCGGTCGGCCTCCAGTTACAGCATCTCTCCCGTCCATCCCCCTGTTGGAGGAAACTTCTATGTCATAAACGCCCCCGCTCCACAGGGGGAAGATCTCTGCGAATACCCCATGCTCTCCGCCCATGAAACCTATCCGGGGCACCATCTCCTGGATGTGTCCCGCTGGAATTTGCAAAAACCTTGGCGCAGGGCAGTCGAACTTCCCATTTTCTACGAGGGATGGGCCTGTTTCGCGGAGGAGCTGATGAGACTGACGGGATACTTTCACGGATCGGCGGACGGCCTGCTGTTGGCACGGCGCAGACTCTGGCGCGCGGTGAGGGGAAAGGTCGATATCGGCCTTCAGACAGGGATGATGGATATCCCCGTAGCGGCAGCATATCTGAAGGAAACCGGCATCGACGAGAGATGGGCCATCAATGCTGCTCGACAATACTCGTTGAATCCGGGATTCCAGCAGTGTTATACTATTGGCCTGAAAAGATTGCTGTATCTTTTCGACACGTATGGACGCGATGATACAGGGTGGTTCGTACGAACGATCTTGAGCCAGGGGGAGATAGGATTCCCAAACCTTGAAAAAGTGCTCAAGAATATATCTCACTAACGCGGAAATCAATGGGGAATCAATCTTGAACTTGTACCCAGGTACTTGAGCAAACCTCTGGCAAATTTAACAGGTAACATCGCTTAAAAGGAAAACGGATAGGGAGGATATAACTATGAACTCGAACCACATGGAAGAGGGGGGCATTCTGAAAGATGCCGTCTGTGGTATGGATGTAACGGCCGATTCGCCCCATCACTACCGGTATGGGGGGGAGGATTACTATTTCTGCAGCGAACACTGTCTGAACAAGTTCAAAGAGGACCCGGAGCGATACCTGATGAAGGAGAGCACTGCAGGAAACGGTCTGAAGGATGTTGTCTGCGGTATGGATGTAACAGCCGATTCGCCCCACCACTACCGGTATGGGGGGGAGGATTACTATTTCTGCAGCGAACACTGTCTGAACAAGTTCAAAGAGGACCCGGAGCGATACCTGATGAAAGAGAGCACTGCAGGAAACGGTCTGAAGGATGTTGTCTGCGGTATGGATGTAACAGCCGATTCGCCCCACCACTACCGGTATGAGGGAGAGGATTTCTATTTCTGCAGCGAGCACTGCTTGAACAAGTTCAAAGAAGACCCGGAGCGGTATCTGAAAAAGGAGACGGCACCGGAAGCGGAGGCCGATGGTTCCGTTCTCTATACCTGTCCCATGCACCCGGAGATCTGTCAGCCTGGCATGGGGAGCTGTCCCAAGTGCGGGATGGCTCTCGAACCCTCCGGTGCTCCGCTTTCCGCCACAAAGACCGAATATGTCTGCCCCATGCACCCGGAGATATTGCAGGACCATCCGGGGAGTTGTCCCAAGTGCGGGATGGCCCTCGAACCGCGTACCGTCACCACGGAAGAAAAGAATCCCGAATTGATCGATATGACCCGGCGTTTCTGGGGCAGTGCGATACTGGCGGTTCCGGTGTTTCTGCTTGCCATGACGGGTGACCTCCTGCCGAACCTGCTTCCGGAGTGGCTTACTCTGCGGGCCGTTCAGTGGGTATCGTTTGTGTTGGCCACACCGGTTGTGCTCTGGGGCGGATGGCCCTTCTTTGTCCGTGGTTGGCAGTCGATACGAACCTGGAATCTCAACATGTTCACTCTGATCGGACTCGGTGTGTCGGTGGCATGGACCTACAGTGTGGTCGCTCTCCTCTTTCCCCGGATCTTCCCCTCCGGCATGCGGATGGAAGGGGATATGGTGCACGTCTATTTCGAATCGGCGGCGATGATCACGGTCCTGGTACTTCTGGGTCAGGTCCTCGAACTGCGTGCTCGTTCACGTACCAATACGGCCATCAAGATGCTTCTTGCCCTTGCCCCCAATACCGCACGGATTGTACGTTCCGACGGTACCGAAGAGGATATCCCGCTCGAGGATGTCAAGCCTGGAGATGTGCTGCGTCTGCGACCGGGAGAGAGTGTTCCGGTGGACGGAACCGTGATCGAAGGGAAGAGCGGGGTCGACGAATCGATGGTCACCGGAGAAGCCATTCCAATAGAAAAGGCTCCCGGAGACACGCTGATCGGGGCAACCACGAACGGAACGGGAACCCTGCTCATGCGCGCGGAAAAGGTAGGGTCTGACACGCTTCTCGCCCAGATCGTGAATATGGTCGCCGAGGCACAGCGCTCGCGTGCTCCGATTCAGAAGCTGGCGGATGTGGTATCGGGATACTTTGTCCCGACGGTGGTGATTGTTGCTGCTATAGCCTTCGTGGTCTGGGGATTGTGGGGACCGGAACCGCGTCTGGCACACGCCATCGTCAACGCGGTGGCCGTTCTGATCATCGCCTGTCCCTGCGCCCTTGGTCTCGCTACACCGATAGCGATAATGGTAGGCACCGGCCGCGGTGCCACGGCCGGTGTCCTGATAAAGAATGCGGAAGCATTGGAGGTTATGGAGAAGATAGATACGCTCGTGGTAGACAAAACGGGGACCCTCACGGAAGGGAGACCGAGACTGGTTACCGTACGGGCGGTTGATGGGATTGATGAGGAGCGGGTTCTCAGCTTCGCCGCCGGTCTCGAGCTGGCCAGCGAACACCCGCTGGCGGAAGCGATCGTGCAGGGCGCACGGGAGAAGGGTGTCGAACCGGAGAAGGCCGAAAACTTTCAATCGAAGACGGGCAAGGGTGTTATCGGAAATGTCGATGGACATCCTGTTGTACTGGGTAATGCAATTCTTATGGAGGAAATGGGGGTAGATCCCGGCGACCTGTCCCGTCAGGCCGAATCACTGCGTGCAGAAGGTCAGACGGTTATGTTCCTGGGAATCGACGGCAGGGTCGCCGGTCTTATTGGTGTGGCCGATCCCATCAAGGAGTCTACACCCGAAGCGATCCGTGATCTGCACGCTCAGGGGATTACCATTGTTATGCTTACGGGTGACAACCGGGCCACGGCAGAGGCGGTTGCAGAAAGGCTTGGTCTTCGCCGGGTTCAGGCCGAGGTTCTTCCCGAGCAGAAGGCGGAAGTGGTAAAACGGCTCCAGGCCGAGGGGAGAATTGTTGCTATGGCCGGTGACGGGATCAACGATGCGCCGGCGCTGGCGCAGGCCCAGGTGGGTATCGCCATGGGAACGGGAACGGATGTGGCGATGGAGAGTGCCGGTATCACGCTGGTCAAAGGAGACTTGCGCGGCATTGTACGCGTCAGACGCCTCAGCCGGGCGACGATGCGCAATATCCGACAGAATCTCTTCTTCGCCTTTATCTATAATTCCATCGGTGTTCCGATAGCGGCCGGTGTGCTCTATCCCGTCTTCGGTCTACTCCTGTCGCCCATTATCGCGGCGGCGGCGATGAGCTTCAGCTCCGTATCGGTGATCAGCAATTCGCTCAGACTCAGGCGTGTGCCGTTATAACCCCCCCAGAGGGTTTGTGGATCTGAAGACGGAGAACACCTCTACCTGCCGAAAGGACACAGAGGGTAGAGACAGGTCGGACATTCGAGGCAGAAGGCGCCGCTGCCCATTCGTGCGAGATCGTGCCGGGATATGGTCATGCCGGCAAGGAGACGCGGAACAAGCAGATCGAAACTGGTCGTCTTGAAATACAGGGCGGCTGCAGGTACGCCGATTACCTGTACTTCTCCGATACGGGCGAGGAGTGTCATCGCGCCCGGCAGTATGGGAGCGCCATAGAGCACGTCGGTGGCCCCTGCGTCATCAAGACCCGCCCTGGTAACGTCGTCGGGATCGACTGAAAGCCCCCCGGTGGTGACAAGGAGGTCAATGCTTTCACCTATCAACTCCCTGATCGTACCGGCGATAATCTCCCGGTCATCGGGAGCAATGCGTGAATGAAAGACATGAGCACCCAATTGCTCCAGTTTTTTGCGGATCAGGGGGGCGAACCCATCTTGTATCAGACCTTCGTAAACTTCCGTTCCGGTTACAAGGATTCCCACCCGGGGTTGCCGCAGGGGAAGCACGGTGAATAGAGGCTCTCCGTTGAGCACCCCAAGGGCTCTGTCCAAGTTGTCCCGTGAAAGATAGAGGGGGATTGCCCGTGTTCCTCCTATCTTGTCATTTTCGGATACCAAGGAGTAGCTCTGGCGACTTGCGCACATCACATCGGGGACGTAGTTGAAATGCATCAGGCGCTCTTCATCCACAACAAGAAGTCCGCTGTGCTTTGCGGTAAAGGTGACCTTGCCTTCGCTCGGAGCATCCGTGAAGGCGACTCCGTCTCCGGCCATAACCCGCCCCATTGCCAGGGCCGCTTTGTTTTCATGGACCCATTCGTCTCCTGGCTCTCCGGCTCCTTCCACATAGACCCTTCGCTTCCCCATTGTCAGCAGCAGATCAATATCATCCTGTTCCACTATCTGTCTGCTCCTGAAGGCGGGCCCCTTCTCGCTGTCGGGGATAACACGGGTCATATCATGGAGCAAAGAGCGCCCAACGGCATCTTCTACCGATACGACCTGCAGCGACGGTCCGTTCACCGTAGCTGCAGGTCGGGAAATGGCAATATCCGTGTACAGTCTCTGATTGCCGCATCCCCGGCAGATCTCGCCGTCTTGCGACGGATAGGCTTCCCCGCATAGAGGACAAACGGCGATACTCCCCTTTGACCGCTTTTCCAGAAACTGCGGTTGAACCCGCACGTTCTGCATACTGTAAAGATTCGTGCCGGCATTGTGAATCTGTTCAAAGAGGGCATGTGAGTCCTGATCCTTCTTCGGTTTGAGCTTGAAAAACCATTCTTTAATTACGGGCCATCTATCAAGATTCGTTGGGTCGAGATATACTCGAATCCCTTCACCGCCGTATTTTTCATAGAGGGTGACGGCGTATCTACCCACATTGACAATCCGAAGCCATCCATTTCCTACCGTGCAGGGAGTGAGAAGCTGAATGGCATCGGGGAGACAGCTTGCCGTTTCGCAGAGCGCATCAAAGAATTCCCCTGTCGGTCTGTTTTTGAGAGCCATATCAACCATGATCCCGCCGATAATCATACCGGGCGCCACATGACCGTGGAAAGACTTTACCAGGTGGACATATTCGTCAAAGGCATAAGGACCGATATTCACTATTGGATTACCTCCAGGGAATCATACAGAACGGAGAGTTCTTCACTGTTGCGGGAATCAGATTCAAGGGCGTATATATCTTCGGTAACACGCTCCTGTTCGGAAGGACGGCCTTTCAGCATGAACTGGACCATCCACTTTCTGACGATCCGGCCACCCACCATGGGAAGAACATCGTCAGCCAGATAGAGTGCTTCCGAAATATCGTGGGTTACATGAATAACGGGAATCGACAGCTCCTGTTTCAGCGTCCGAACCTCTTTGCGCAGGTTCTGTCTGGTTACCGCATCAAGGGCGGAAAAGGGCTCATCCAGAAGAAGGAGGCGGGGCCGCCTGATCATGGCTTGACAGATGGCACAGCGCTGACGCTCCCCACCCGATATCTTGTCGGGCTTTCGATCTCTCAGATGCCATATATTGAACCGTCGAAGGAGAGATTCGGCAGCTTTCTTGTCGCCAGTGCCAAAGGCCACATTCCCGATAACCGTCAGATGGGGGAAGAGCGTATATTCCTGAAAGACATACCCCAGATGCCGATCCTGCGGGGGGAGAAATATCTTTTTATCCGTGTCTACCCAGACCTCGTTGTTATAGGTAATCCGTCCCTCGTCGGGTCGGTCGAGTCCTGCTAGGATCCTGATGGTGGTTGTTTTGCCCGCTCCCGAAGGCCCTACCAGGGCAAGCAGACGGCTATCCCTGCAGGAAAAAGAAACATCGAGATCAAAATGGGGGAGTTTTTTCTTTATCGAAACGCTAAGCTCCATAGATTTGCCTCTTGGTCAGTCGATTGATGAGGAGAAGAAAGAGATAACTTACCGGTACCAGTATGAGACACATCATGGCGGCATCACGATAACGGAGTGCCTCGACCGCCTCATAGATCGCTATGGAAGCGACCTTTGTCTCTCCGGGGATACTCCCCCCGACCATAAGAATAACCCCGAATTCACCGAGGGTGTGGATGAACACAAGGATTGCTGATGCGGTCAGTCCGTTGACGGCATTGGGAATAACGACCTTGAAGAATGCAGACATAGGTGACAACCCCAATACATACGCACTTTCCAGTAAGCGGCGGTCGATCTTTTCAAAGGCCGCCTTCATGGGCTGAATAGCGAAGGGGAGGCTGTAAACAAGCGAAGCTACAACGATCCCCGAAAAGGTAAAGATGAGAGGGGAACCGGTGACGGCCTCCCAGAAACGGCCGATTTTCCCCTGAGGCGTCATAACCAGAAGGAGGTAGAAACCAAGAACCGTCGGCGGTAGAACCATGGGAAGTGTTAGCAGGGCCTCGAAAAAGGACTTGCCCGCAAACCGGATATAGACCAGCAGATAGGTCAACGGTGCCGCCATGATGACCAGTATCACGGTCGTCATAAACGCAAGTTTCAGTGAAAGCCAGAGTGGTGTCAGATCCATCTATCGATATCCGTATTTTTCCTTTATTTTCTGGGCCTCTGGTGACTGTACGAATGCAACAAAACGTTCCGCAGCCGAACGGTTTCCCGTCCGTTTGAGGATACAGGCGGCCTGTACAATCGGCGGGGCTTCAGAAACCGTATAAAAACAGCCTTTCTTTCCCTTATCGGAGAGGGCGGATGAATAGGCACAGAATCCCACATCTGAACTCTTCGATTCGGCATATTGAAATGCCTGTGCAACTGACTGGGGAAACACGTATTTATCTTTCAGCGTATCCCACAGTCCTACCTGCTGCAGGGCGATCATGGCGGCGGTACCGTAAGGCGCGCTTTCCGTATTGGCAATGGCTATTTTCTGAACTGCGGGATTCTTCACAACCTCCTGCCAGGTGGAGGCTCCGCACAAAGCCGTGTTAGCCGTCCAGACCACCACCTGTCCCCTTGCATACACGAAGGGTGCGTCGCAAAGTCCCTGTTCGTTGAGAAGATTCGGTCGTTTTTCATCGGCGGCGAAGAAGATATCGTAGGGTGCGCCTTTTATGATCTGACCATATAATTTACCTGTTGACGAGTATGTCGCTTCAGTGGGTATTCCCGTCTTTTCTTGGAACATCTCAGTCAGCTCTCCGGACGGCAGGATGAAGTTGGCGGCCACAGCAACAAGCAGTTTCTCTCCGGCGATAGCCGATCCTCCGGACCCTGTAATGATGAAAAAAGCAGCAAGAATAATTGAAAAATACCGATACATGGCAGACCTCCGCTAATATGTGATGTAGATTGTGTGATAGATACAATGCCTGGCATTCTTGATCCGTATCTCATATGTTACATATGACATACACCCAATACATGAATACTGGCCGGTGGTCAAGGGAAAATATGCTTTTTCTAGCATACAATGCCCGATTGCAAAGAGATAGGCATATTCAGCCACTTCACTCTGAGCGGATGGTAGGCATGTTCGCTTCTGATGAAGGTTCTCTTTTTTTGCCTGAGATTATTTGAGGGGAGAAAATCCCATTCTGACGTTTGTACACAGATCGTACGAAGTGGTTATATCAATAATATCAATTATGTCAATAATGTCATATCTTGACAGGCCCTTCAGCTTGGTCTATAGAATCCAGGCCTGATAGTATGAATAAAGGCTGATGTCCTTGTAAAAAGTTAACCGGTAGATCGAACCTGACAACCGGATGAACCCGAATATTTTGCCAATACGCATAAATGGGTACATTGTTGTTCTTTCACAAAAAGAATGGATGATGCCATTTCAGAAGTATTTTCCTAAAACGGGATTATTTAATTTTCTTGATGATCCAGAGGGGACAACTGGTATCGAAAAGTATATCGGGAATGCGGAGAATTCTCTCAGATCGAAAAAAGGTGCTATGCCCTCCCGTTCATGGTATGGGCGTTATTATAGACATTATCGATATAATTGCATTTCTTCCATCAAGTATCAAAGCCGACGTTATACGACCGATACATTCACTCTACGAATCAGGTCTCAGATAATCTCCCCTGTTTTTTATGCGTCGTTAATCCGGAAACCATCGGTACGCCCTTATTATTACTGCACTAGCGATCGAACATGTAGGGAGATAATGCTGTGCGTAGCAGTACCCCGAATGACTGTGAATGCATGGCGAAGAAAGATCCGACACAAACAATACGATGAAGGCCTCGAAGGGAAAACAATCCCCTATAAGGTTTTAAACCCTCATTGCCATGCAGTGTAAAAATGCGAAGGAAATCTGCCCGCTTGCCAGGGCGGATTTTTCATCACCGAACAGAAGATGTAAGGTCTGTTGAAAAACATTTCAACACATGAAAGGAACCATTGCGATGGAAAAAAAGATTACCGTAACAATCGATGGAAAGAAGCTTGATGCTTCACCCGGCCAAACCATCTTGGATGTAGCAAAGGATAATGGAATTCACATCCCCACCCTTTGTTATTTCAAGGGGACCACGAATGTTGGTGCATGCAGAGTATGCGTTGTGGAAGTGGAGAATGCACGATCGCTTGTCACTTCGTGCTGCATGCCGGTCAGCGAGGGGATGATCGTCACGACCAACTCGGAGCGGGTCATGAAAGCCCGGAAGATGGTGGTGGAACTCCTCTGGTCGTCCGGAAACCATAATTGTCTCCAGTGCGAAAAGAACGGGGACTGCGAACTCCAAGATCTCGTTTACGAACTGGGAATCGAACAGCCCCGCTTCGAGATCGAACCTCCGGGGTATGCAATAGAAGAAAACAACTCCATGATACAGCGGGACATGGACAAGTGCATCCTCTGCGGGAGATGTGTCCGCGTCTGTAACGAGATACAAGTCCACGAAGTCCTCGACTTCTCCATGCGGGGATCGTACGCAAAGGTCGGCCCCGCCTTTGGCGAGGATTACATCGATTCGAATTGCGTCTTCTGCGGTTCCTGTGTGGATGCCTGCCCCGTCGGCGCCCTGACATTCAAGCAGGCACGGTTCAAGGGACGTCCCTGGGAGATCGAAAAAGTCCGAACCACCTGCCCTTACTGCGGCGTGGGATGTCAGCTGGACCTTAACGTCAGCGACGGGAAGATTATCAAAGTTACCACCAACAGTGAGTACGGAAAACCCAACGAAGGGATGCTCTGCTCGAAAGGGCGATTCGGGATAAACTTTGTCGACAGCCCCGACCGCCTGAAGACACCTCTAATCCGCAAGAGCGGTGAGCTTCAGGAGGCGACTTGGGACGAGACCTACGATTACATCGCGAAAAAGCTGACCGCCATCAAAGAGAAGAACGGTCCTGACAGTATCGCCGGGCTCTCTTCGGCTCGGGTTACCAATGAGGAGAATTATCTCTTCCAGAAATTCATGCGCGCGGTGATTGGAACGAACAATGTCGATCACTGCGCCCGTCTCTGACACTCCGTTACGGTAGCCGGTCTGGCTGCCACGTTCGGATCAGGGGCAATGACGAATTCGATCGAGGAGATAGAGTATACGGATGCGATACTCGCCGTAGGAACAAACACGACGGAAAACCATCCAGTGATTGGATCGGGAGTGAAGCGGGCGGTCCGCCGGCACGGTGCCAAACTGATCGTGATCGATCCCCGGAAGATCGGTCTCGTCGACTACGCCACAATCTGGTTGCGTCCCAAACCCGGCACGAATGTGGCCGTTCTCAACGGTCTGATGAACGTGATCATCGAGGAGGGGCTTTACGCCAAGGAATATGTGGCGGAGCGTACCGAGGGGTTTGAGGCGCTGAAGGAAACCCTTGCAAAATATACCCCCGAGTATGTCTCAAAGATCACCGGAGTACCAGCCGATGACATCAGGACAGCCGCCCGGATATATGCCGAGGCGAAGAGCGCGTCCATCCTCTACGCCATGGGAATCACCCAGCATACACACGGCACCGATAACGTGAAATCCTGCGCAAACCTGGCGATGCTGTGCGGCAACGTCGGCATCGAAGGGGGCGGTGTTAACCCCCTCAGGGGTCAGAACAACGTCCAGGGAGCCTGCGACATGGGGGCGCTCCCCAACGTCTTGCCCGCGTATCAGCAGGTCACCAATGACGAGGCACGGGCAAAGTGCGAACAGGCGTGGAACGCTTCCCTCCCTGCAAAACCAGGATTGACGATCGTTGAGATTATGGATGCCGCCCATAGGGGAGATCTCAAGGCACTGTACATCATGGGCGAAAATCCGATGATTTCAGATCCCGATCTCTCACACGTCGAGGCGGCACTCAAGAAGCTCGACCTCCTCGTCGTTCAGGATATCTTCCTGACAGAAACAGGCAAGCTCGCCGACGTCGTTCTCCCCTCCGCCTGTTTCGCCGAAAAGGATGGAACCTTCACCAACACGGAGCGAAGGGTCCAACGGGTCCGCAAGGCCGTAGGAGCACCCGGAGAAGCGAAGGCCGACTGGCAGATCATCTCCGATCTGGCGACGCGGATGGGGTATGCGATGGGTTATGCCTCCGCCGAGGAAATCATGAGCGAGATCAACACAGTCACCCCCAGCTACGGGGGAATCACGTACAGACGAATTGAAGGAGAGGGGTTGCAGTGGCCCTGTCCGGCTGCGGACCATCCCGGGACGAAATACCTGCACAAGGACAAGTTCTCCAGGGGGCTGGGGCTCTTTTCAGCGATAGAGTATCGCCAGTCGGAGGAGGTACCGGATGCGGAATACCCCTTCTTCCTCACCACCGGGCGTGTCCTCTACCACTTCCACACGGCAACCATGACCCGCAGGAGCAAAGGACTCGTCGAGAGGTACCCGGAGAGTCTGGCGGAGATCAATCCCGCAGACGCCAAGAGGCTGGGAATCAAGGATGGAGACTTCGTGACCGTCACATCACGGCGCGGGAGCCTCAAGGTCAAGGCCAGCGTGGTCGAGACCCCGCCGGAGGGAACAATCTTCATGAATTTCCACTTCAGCGAGGCGGCCGTGAATCTCCTGACCAACCCCGCGCTCGACCCGGTAGGGAAGATCCCCGAATACAAGGTCTGTGCGGTGAAAGTCGAGGCCGCATAAGGAACGTTCAAATCAAACAATGGAATTGAATGAAAAAGGAGACGGCATTTCAAAGCCGTCTCCCTTTTTTGTTTTCATTTTCTTGTTGTTACAGTTTTTCCACTGTCACGGCGCATGCCTTATATTCGGCAGTCTGCGTGGCGGGATCGAATACCGGATTCGTAAGCCAGTTCGCGCAGCCTTCACGGAAGTGGAATGCCATCCACACCATACCGGGAGGAATCTGTTCGGTAACATTGGCCTTGACCTCAACCTCTCCCCGGCGTGAACGCACCTTGATTTTTTCATTGTGAGTAATGCCGAGTCGTCGTGCATCGGCGGGGGAGATATCGGCCGTTTCTTCGGGCAGGAGAAAGTCCATACCTGACCGGCCGGTCTGCGTTCTCGTATGGTACTGGTACAACCTCCTTCCGGTACTGAGGACAAAGGGATATTTCTCGTCGGGTACCTCCGCAGGCGGTGTCCAGTCCACGGGATTGAACTGGCCGAGACCGCAAGTAAACTTACCCTCTCTGTGGAGGAAACAGGTACCGGGATGCTCTTCGTCCGGGCACGGCCACTGGAGCCCGTCGTTTTCTATCCTTCGGTATTTGATGCCGCAGAGGGACGGCGAGAGGACGGACACCTCATTGTCCCAGATCTCCTGTGAACTTTCCGAGGTCCATGCATGGCCCATATGTTTTGCAAGCTCTCTGAAAATCCACCAGTTCGGCTTGGCGATTCCCGGGGGCTCGCTTACCTTACGGACGCGGCTCACGCGGCGTTCGCTGTTGGTAAAGGTACCGTTATCCTCCGACCATGCCGCTGCGGGGAATATGACATCGGCGAATCGAGTTGTTTCCGTGGGGAAGATATCCTGACAGACGATAAATTCGGCGGATGAAAGTTCATGTTCTACCTTTGCGATATCAGGTTCGCTGTTTGCAAGGTTTTCTCCGAAGATATAAAAAGCCTTTACCGACCCGTCCACCAGACCTTCCATCATCTGGGGGATCATGAGGCCGTTTTTATCGGGAAGGTTTTCCACACCCCACGCCTTTTCAAACTTGGCCCGTGCATCGGGATTGGTGACGGCCTGATACCCGGGGAAGACATTGGGGAGAGCACCCATGTCGCAGGCTCCCTGAACATTGTTCTGACCGCGAAGGGGGTTTACACCACCGCACTCTATCCCCATGTTGCCGAGAAGCATCTGGAGGTTTGCGGTGGACATGACGTTGTTCTTTCCACAGGTGTGCTCGGTGATACCCAGGGTATAACAGAGCATGCAGGATTCAGCCGCTGCGAGACGGCGGGCTACATCTCGTATCAGATCCTCGGAGACGCCGCAGATTTGAGACGCCTTATCAAGAGGATATTCCAAAATCTTTGCCTTGAGTTCTTCGAATCCTACACAGCACGAAGAAACAAATTCCTTGTCGTAGAGATCCTCATCGATCAGGACGCGCATTACTCCGTTCAGAAAGGCAATGTCGGAACCCACATTAATGGGGACGTGGAGCGTGGCAAATGAAACCAGGGGCTGTTTTCTCGGATCGACGACGATCAGTTCGGCGCCGTTGAGGACGGCATTCTTGAGGAACGTTGCCGCAACGGGATGTGCCTCGGTCATGTTCGTACCGATGCAGAGGAACATCTTTGCTTTGCTGAACTCATCGAATGAATTTGTCATTGCTCCGGAACCAAAGGAGGCCGCCAGACCGGCGACGGTCGGAGCGTGTCAGGTACGGGCGCAGTGATCGATATTGTTTGTCCCAATGACCGATCTGAACAGTTTCTGCATCTGGTAGGAGTCTTCGTTGATACTTCGGGCACAGCTGACACCGGCTATGGAATCGGGTCCGTACTTCTCTTTGATTTCCATGAATTTATGGGCGACGAGATCCAACGCTTCGTCCCACGATGCCTCCCTGAATTCTCCATTCTCTTTGATGAGGGGCGTTGTAAGGCGATCTTCGGAGTAGATAAAGTCATAGGCGAAACGACCCTTCACGCAGAGACGTCCTTTATTGGGGGCACCGTCCTCTACCGCAGTAACCTTCGCGATCTTTCCGTCTTTGTTCATGTGAAGCCATAACTGGCATCCCACACCGCAGTAAGGACAGGTGGTACGTACCTTTTTCAGATCCCACGAACGGCCCATATATCTCGATTTGTTTTCAATCAGGGCCCCCACGGGGCAGACTTCAACGCATTGACCACAGAAGACGCAGTCACTGTCGAAATACGACTGATCGGAACCGGCAACGATCTTTGAAGCACTGCCTCGATACCCGTGACTGATGGCCCGATTGACCATAACCGCATTGCAGGCCTGGACGCATCGACCACAGAGGATGCAGCGGCTGAAGTCGCGAATAATGAAGGGATTATCCGCTTCTTTCGGATAGGGCTGCGGGGTAATCGGGAAGCGGATATCGCTGATGCCGTAACGATATGCCAGATCTTGGAGGCGGCAGTTTCCGTTTGCTTCACAGGTGAGACAATCATGGGTACCACTGGCAAGCAGAAGTTCAACGTTCATTTTCCGTGCCTTGTGGACCCTTTCGGTGTCCGTTTGAACTTCCATACCATCCGTAACCGGTGTGCTGCATGCCGTGATAAGCGACCGCGCTCCAGATACCTCAACAAGGCACATGCGGCATGCTCCGGTTGGTGTTGTTCCCTTCAAATAACAAAGGGTCGGTATCTCGATTCCGTTCTCAGTCGCGGCATCGAGAATAGTTTGACCGGGCTCGTACGTAACCTTCCTTCCATTCAGAGTAAATGAGTTTCTATCCATCAATGCACCTCAGTATGTAAGTTATGAATATCGATACGTCTCAAATGGTTGCTTCAACAAGAACGCTTACTGCGAAAGGGGACATTTCCTCCTTATCCAAACGAGCACAAGACACAAAAGGAGACGGACATTAAGAAGATGCACGGTGGTCGTAGTCCAAGGCATCCAAACTCTCGATATCCTCCTTATTAAAACAATTACATGGGGATGTTTTTCTTGTTTCTATAAGCACGATGGGATCGAGAGCCAATGTCCTGTTGTATTGTTTCAACGTATGGCCGAAATGCCGCAACCTGGAGTAATCGTCTCGGCACGAGACTATCGTTTTCATTGCTATTGTGTGCCACGAAAGGCATATGTCATCGATGACACAAAGTCAAGGTAATTTTCTCATAGTGTGCCGAAAGGTGTACGATTGAAAAGACGGTTATTCGTAGAAACGAGTGTAACCATCTGTATATGTCGGCTTGACACAGGATGATCAAGCATGTAAAAGGCAATATTTCGTCACCCCGTCTGAGTGCATAGGGCGGGGTTTTGTTTTGAACGATGGCATGGATCCGTTTCTGTTGACCGGGACGGAAGGAATAAAGACCATGCATGAAAAAGAGACTTTTTGTATGATTACACCGTCCGAAACATGGAGATCCGATGGATTGCTCCTCTTGACCGCCGTCATCTGGGGGACCGCTTTCGTGGCGCAGCGCGTGGGGGTGGATTTTGTGGGTCCCTTTACCTTTAACGGAATCCGCTTCGCCCTTGGAAGCCTCGTACTCCTGCCTCTGATTATGACCAACACGATCAGCAACGGTAGGGATCGCTCCCAAGAGAAGCCTGTCGGCAGGGGTGTCATGATCTTCGGGGGGGTTCTGATAGGGGTCTTCCTCTTTGGGGGAGCGTCACTTCAGCAGGTGGGAATTGTCTATACCACAGCGGGGAATGCCGGTTTCATTACGGGTCTCTATGTGGTCATCGTCCCTATTATGGGACTCCTGTTCAGGCAGAAGACCACTGCCGGGACCTGGATCGGTGCCTTTCTCGCAGTATTCGGACTCTACCTTCTCAGTGTGACTGCTCAGTTTACAATGGGATACGGAGACTTTCTCGTTCTCCTGGGTGCCTTTTTCTGGGCAGGACATGTGCTGGTCATCGGATGGCTGTCGCCCAAATTCAATTCATTTAAACTTGCTTTCTTTCAGTATGCCGCTTGTTCGGTCATGAGCCTCGTGACGGCTGCGTTCATAGAATCAATGACAATCGATGGGATCTATCGTGCCGCCATTCCCATTCTGTATGGGGGGATTATGTCGGTCGGCATAGCCTACACCCTTCAGGTAGTGGCTCAGAAGAAGGCCCATCCGGCACATGCGGCGATACTTCTGAGTATGGAATCGGTCTTTGCGGCCATCGCCGGATGGATTCTTTTGGACGAAGTGATGTCGTCGCGGCAAATGGGAGGTTGTGCACTGATGCTCTCCGGCATGTTGCTGTCGCAGCTCTGGGGATTCGCGTCTTCAAAGACGACGGTTACGGAGAGGCCACATTACCGGGAATGATACGGTGACGGCGGTTTTCCGATCTCGTTTCGGTATCCATACGTGACGCCCTACGAAGTCACCCCTTTCCCTCGCTTGTCAAAATGGCCCTCGGGGGGCACTGTCCTTCTGTTCGTGGAAAATTGTATGGAACCGGTGGGGCATACATCCCGGCACGTATAACAGGAGAAGCAGTCGGGTATCGTCTTCTTGTCATGCCTCAGGATGGCGCCCATGACGGTTGAGGGGCACGCGGCAGCACATTTCTGACAGGCAATGCACGTATCGTACCTGACGCTTACACGGACACGGCTGACCTTCTCCACGAGCCAGCCCGCCAGTCCGAAGGGACAGAAGAGGTGGCACCAGGGGCGGTATATAAAAAGGGAGGCGATGACGAGAACGCCGATGAAGATCACCCCCGTGAGTGTAACATGACCCGGGTTGAAAATCTTGAAAGGGTCTATTGGCTCAATCATATCAAATCCCCACAGAAAAGCGACGAGAGTAAACAGCGCAAGGAATGCTGTCCGGATCGTGTTTGTCACGACAAAGGGTACCTTGATCTGCGTCCCTATGACCGCTTTGTTTTTATCGGTCCGGTTGATGCGAAAGATGAGGTCTTGCAGGGTCCCGACCTGGCAACCCCAGGCGCAGATATATTTGTTTACAAGAAAGACAAGGAGCAGAAAGACCGTCAGGGCGATCATCCGGGGAGGGAAGACGGCTCCTGTCGAAGCGTAAAGATGTATGGCATCCTTTACCGTGCCCATCGGACTTGGGTCGGAACCGAGAGCGACGCCGAAGATCGCTACGGCGGCGAGAAGCAGACCTTTCCTGAACAGCGTGGTAACTTTTCGTCGGTTACAGGTCAGAAAAATAGCAACCAGGAAGACGACCCAGAGAACGAATTTAACTAGGATTTTGATCCAGTTTTTGGAGGCGTGCTCTGAGGCCAGCGCCAGTTTTTTAAGGGTCAGCGCCGATACCTGGTCCGATGTGCCGTACTGCTCAAGTTTATTGTCCAGCTCCGATTTCGTCTGAAGGTCAAATATGTTCTTTAAGGACTGGTTCGATAAGGCGTTTGCCTGACCGAATTGTCCGACAGTCATCCCTTCCTCGATAATCAGAGTATTCGGCATGGGCGGTTTTT
>Ga0116164_10000196_pt1 | contig 58053 bp, 66 predicted proteins | sample AD_UKC109_MetaG_FD_89888 | JGI IMG/M metagenome (GOLD analysis project Ga0116164, IMG submission 89888) | Active sludge microbial communities of municipal wastewater-treating anaerobic digesters from Hong Kong - AD_UKC109_MetaG | ecosystem: Engineered > Bioreactor > Anaerobic > Digestate... | reverse complement strand
TGCCCGGTGAAAACGTTCAGATCAGCGTGAAGTTGATCACCCCGATCGCGATGGAAGAGGGCCTGCGCTTCGCCATCCGCGAAGGCGGCCGCACGGTCGGCGCCGGCGTGATCAGCAAGATCATTAAATAGAAAGTGCAAGACGATGGGCGCACGAGACACTGTGATTCTGGCTTGCTCCAAATGCAAACGCCGTAACTATACGACCACGCGCAACAAGAAAAAGCAGCAGGCCAAAGTGGAAATGAAGAAGTACTGTCCCTTCGATCGTGAGCACACGATCCATAAGGAATCCAAGTAGGGACAGCGCACAATACAATGTCTTCGGCGTCTTGGTTATGCCAAGGCGCCGTAGACCTTTTTCACGGTAGGGAAACGTTGTGCTGACCAAGATCAAACAGTTTCTGAGGGAAGTGAAGGTCGAGCTGAAGAAAGTGTCCTGGCCCAGCCGCGACATTACCATCGGTTCGACCTGGGTCGTGATCACGGTGTGCTTTATTTTCGCCGTGTACTTTTTTGTCGTCGATTTGCTCGTCGGCAAAGTCATCACCGGATTCCTTAAGCTTTAGGAAATATCCATGGCTGACATGAAATGGTACGTGGTGCACACGTATTCGGGATATGAGGCCAAGGCCAAGCTGGCGCTGGAAGACCGCATGCGCGCGCACGGGTTGGGCGAGTATCTCGAAGAGATTCTGATCCCCTCGGAAAACGTGGTGGAGGTCGTCAAGGGTTCGAAGCGGACGACCAACCGCAAGTTTTTCCCGGGTTACATTCTGGTGAAAATGGAGTTGAACGAACGCACCTACCACATCGTGAAATCGACTCCGAAGATCACCGGGTTCGTGGGCGGCTCGCAGAATCCTCCGTCGGTTCCGGAAGAGGAAGTGCGGCGCCTGAATAAACAGATCAGCGAGGGCGCCATCCGGCCGGTGCCCAAGGTCGAGTTCGAGAAAGGCGAGACGGTGCGCATCATCGAAGGCCCGTTCGCCAATTTCAGCGGCCTGGTCGAGGAAGTGAAGCCGGAAAAAGGCAAATTACGGGTGATGGTTTCCATCTTCGGCCGCTCAACGCCGGTCGAGTTGGAGTTTTTCCAGGTGGAAAAGGCATAGTCCAACGCCAACGAAGCGAATAGTTAAAGAGGCAGCCAATGGCCAAGAAAGTGTTAGCGAATGTGAAACTCCAGTGTCCCGCCGGCAAAGCGACGCCGTCGCCGCCGGTCGGCCCCGCGTTGGGTCAGCACGGCGTGAACATCATGGAGTTCTGCAAGCAGTTCAATGCCAAGACGCAGAAGCAGGCCGCTGAAGGCCTGATCATTCCGGTTTTGGTGACGATTTATGCGGACCGTACGTTTTCGTTCGTGCTCAAGAGCCCGCCGGCGTCGGTGCTGCTGAAAAAAGCGGCGAACATCGCCAAGGGTTCGGGTGTCCCGAACAAGGAAAACGTCGGCAAGGTTACCTGGGATCAGGTGCGGGAGATCGCCCAGACCAAGATGGCCGACCTGAACACCGACGATCTGGAACAAGCGTCCAGGATCGTGGCGGGTACGGCGCGGTCGATGGGGATCGAAGTCAAATAAGACCGCGACTCAGGAGGAGAGTAATGTCCAAGCAAGGCAAAAAGTTCCGGGAAGCGGCTGCCAAATTCGATCGGCAGCAGCGTTATTCCGTCGATGAGGCGATCGGCCTGTGCAAAGAAGCCGGCACCGCCAAATTCGACGAGAGCGTGGACGTGGCGTTCCGCCTCGGCGTCAATCCGCGTCACGCCGACCAGATGGTGCGCGGTAGCTGCCTGCTGCCGCACGGCACCGGCAAAACCGTGCGCATCATCGTTTTCGCCAAAGGCGACAAGGAGAAAGAAGCGCAGGACGCCGGCGCCGATTACGTGGGCTCGGAAGATCTGGTGGAGAAAGTCGCCGCCGGTTGGCTCGAGTTCGACCGCGTGATCGCCACGCCCGATGCGATGAAATTCGTGTCCAAGCTCGGCCGTGTGCTCGGCCCGCGTGGAATGATGCCCAACCCCAAGACCGGCACGGTCACCTTCGACGTCGGTCAGGCGGTGAAAGAAACCAAGATGGGCAAAGTCGAATTTCGCGTCGACAAGGTCGGCAACCTGCACGTGCCGATCGGCAAGAAGAGCTTCGAAAACGATAAATTGCGTGGCAATCTGCTGGCTTTGGCCGAGACGATCATGCGCCTGAAACCCCCGACGAGCAAAGGCACGTACATGAAAAACGTGACCATCAGCACGACGATGGGGCCCGGCGTGAAGGTCGATACGTCCGATCTGCAGGCGCTGTTGCGTTAGTGATTTTCCGCCTCGCCGGACCCCGGGCGGCCGGCGATCCAAGGCGTTCGCCCGGATGCGTCAAAGACCGTAGGCACCGTTTCAACGGTTTAATCGGCGTCGCCGACCTACCGAGACGCGAAAGGCCATGGTCGATTGCTTTCGGGTGATCGATCCCCCAGGTGGGGCGGCCGATTGCGTAAGGTAGCGGCACGCTCCACCAATAACGCGAAAGGGGGACAATTTGGATCGCCAAGGCAAAGAACAAATCGTTCAGATGCTGACCGAGAAGGCGAGCCAAGCCCAATTGCTCATTCTGGTCGACTACTGTGGTATGAGCGTCGGCCAGATGAACAAGCTTCGCAGCGAACTGAGAAAGTCCGCCGAGTGTGATTTGATCATTGCAAAGAACACCTTGGCGCGGCGCGCGTTTGCCGGCACCGACCTGCTCAAAGTCGACGAGCAGATGGTGGGCACCAACGCGTATCTGTTCGCGTACGAAGATCCGGTTTCGCCGACCAAAGTGTTGGTCGATTCGCTCAAGACCATGCCGAAGTTGGAAATCAAAGTCGGCGTGTTCAACGGCGAGGTGATCGACAAAGGTCGGATCGAGCAATTGGCGAAAATGCCAAGCAAGACGGAGCTCCAGGGAATGCTGGCCGGCGTGCTCAACGCGCCGATTCGCAATTGCGCCAGCGCTCTGGCGGCCATTCCGCGCGGCTTGGCGACGGCTCTATCCGCTCTGCGGGATCAGCGCGAAAAAGAAGCGGCGTAAATCAAGTAATTCAGTACCTTACGATACGAAGGAGTAACGACCATGGCCGAAATTACCAAAGAACAAATTCTGGAAGCTATCGCGAATATGTCCGTGCTCGAACTGTCCGAGCTGGTCAAGATGATCGAAGACAAGTTCGGTGTCTCCGCCGCCGCTCCGGTGATGATGGGCGCGATGCCCGCCGCCGCCGCCGCGGGTGAAGCCGCCGAAGAGAAGACCGAATTCGACGTCATTCTGGTCGACGCCGGCGCGCAGAAAATTCAGGTCATCAAAGTCGTCCGCGGCATCCGCAGCGACCTGGGCCTGAAGGAAGCCAAAGAGTTGGTCGACGCGCTGCCCAAGCCGGTCAAAGAAGGCGTGCCCAAGGACGAAGCCGAAGCGGTCAAAAAGCAGCTGGAAGAAGCCGGCGCGAAAGTGGAAGTCAAATAGTTCCGACAGCCTGTTAATGTTCTGCGACAGGGGGAGTAAGGGCCACTCCCCCTATCGCGGTTTTGGCTAGGGGTTTTTGTCCGGTATGGCCCGGCCGGACGACCCGGGTGGCCCAGGACTTAGGGATCTCGGACTATCGTAAAGGAGACCCTCGGATGCATACATCCCTCGGCGAAATGAAACGGTTCCGCAAATCCTACGCAAAAATTAAAAAAATCATCGATATCCCGAACTTAATCGATATCCAGAAGAAATCCTACGAGCGCTTCCTGCAGTCGCAGACGATGTCGGATCAGCGCGAGGATATCGGTTTGCAGGGCGTATTCAAGAGCGTGTTCCCCATTCACGACTACAACAACATGAGCTCGCTCGAATTCGTCAATTACAGCCTCGAAGAGCCGAAATACGACGTCGAGGAGTGCAAGCAGCGCGGGCTGAATTTCGCCGCGCCGTTCAAGGTCGTGATCCGGCTGGTCGTTTGGGACGTCGATGAGAAAAGCGGCGCGAAGTCCATTCGCGACGTCAAAGAGCAGGAAGTGTACTTCGGTGAAATTCCGCTGATGACCGAAAACGGCACGTTCATCATCAACGGGACCGAGCGGGTCATCGTCAGCCAGCTTCACCGCAGCCCCGGCGTGTTCTTCGACCACGACAAGGGCAAAACGCACAGCTCGGGCAAGTTGTTGTACAACGCCCGCATCATCCCCTACCGCGGGTCCTGGATCGATTTCGAATTCGACACCAAGGACATTTTGCACGTGCGCATCGACCGGCGCCGCAAGCTGCCGGCCACCGTCCTGCTCAAAGCGCTGGGCTACTCCGACGACGAAATCCTGACCCTGTACTACGACAAGCACTTCGAAAAAATCCAGGTGAAGATCGACGGCGAATTCGCCGACTTCAAAACCGATCCGCGCTGGCTGCGCGACCAGGTGTTGACCATCGACCTGAAGGATCCCGAAGGCCGGGTGATCGCCCGCCGCGGCTCGCGGATCGAAGGCAAGCACCTGCGTAAAATGCGCGACGCGAAGATGAAGGAATTCCGCCTGGCCAAACAGGACGTGATCGGCAAGTACGCCGGCGAATACGTGATCAACACGGAAAGCGGCGAAGTGATCCTCGAGCCGTCCGAGAAAATCGAAGAGGAAAACCTCGAGAAGTTGCTGGAAGCCGGGGTCAACGTCTTCAACATTCTGCGCACCGAAACGATGACCATCAGCCAGTCGCTGCGCGAAACCCTGGCCCAGGACAAAGTGTCCGGCCAGGAAGAGGCGATGATCGAAATCTACAAGCGGTTGCGGCCGGGCGATCCGCCGACCAAGGAAACCGCCGAACAGTTGTTCAACAACCTGTTCTTCAACGCCGAGCGCTACGACCTGTCCAAGGTGGGCCGGGTCAAGATGAACCACAAACTCGGCCTGACCGAAGACGTCGAAAAGATGACGTTGAGCAAAGACGACATTCTGGCGGTCGTGTTCTACCTGCTGGACCTCAAGGAAGGCCGGGGCGAAGTCGACGACATCGACCACTTGGGCAACCGGCGCGTGCGCGCGGTCGGCGAGCTGGTGGAAAACCAGTACCGCATCGGCCTGGTGCGCATGGAGCGGGCGATCCGCGAGCGCATGAGCCTGCAGGAAATCGACACGCTGATGCCGCACGATCTGATCAACGCCAAGCCGGTCAGCGCGGTGATCAAGGAATTCTTCGGCAGCTCGCAGTTGTCGCAGTTCATGGACCAGACCAACCCGCTGTCGGAAGTCACGCACAAACGCCGCCTGTCCGCGTTGGGACCCGGCGGCCTGACCCGCGAGCGCGCGGGCTTCGAAGTGCGCGACGTGCACAACACGCACTACGGCCGCATCTGCCCGGTCGAGACGCCGGAAGGTCCGAACATCGGTCTGATCGCCAGCCTCTCGACCTTCGCCCGCGTCAACGACCTGGGCTTCATCGAGACGCCTTACCGGCCGGTGGAAGGCGGCGTGGTCAGCGACGACGCCGTGTTCCTGTCGGCGTTGGAAGAAGAGAATTACAACATCGCGCAGGCGAACGCGCCGCTGGATGAGCGCAACCGCTTCTCCAAGACGATCATTTCCGCGCGCGAAGCCGGCGACTTCTCGCTGGTGTCGGCCGACCAGGTCCATTACATGGACGTGTCGCCGCAGCAGCTCGTGTCGGTCGCCGCGTCCCTGATTCCCTTCCTGGAGAACGACGACGCCAACCGCGCGCTGATGGGCAGCAACATGCAGCGCCAGGCGGTGCCGCTGCTCAAGACGCGCGCTCCGCTGATCGGCACGGGCATGGAAGCGATCGTCGCCCGCGACAGCGGCGCGGCGGTGGTGGCGCGCCGGGGCGGTTTGGTCCACTCGGTCGACGCCGGCCGCGTGGTGATCAAGGTCGCCGAAAACGAAAAGAGCCCGACCGAAGCGGGCGTCGATATTTACAACCTGATCAAGTTCCAGCGTTCGAACCAGAACACGTGCATCAACCAGAAGCCGATCGTCTCGATCGGGGACCGCGTTTTCGCCGGCCAGATCATCGCCGACGGCCCGGCCACCGACATGGGCGAGCTGGCGCTGGGCCGCAACGTCATCGTCGCGTTCATGCCGTGGGGCGGTTACAACTACGAGGACTCGATCCTGATCAGCGAACGGTTGATCAAAAACGACAAGTTCACCTCGATTCACGTCGAGGTCTTCGAGTGCATCGCCCGCGACACCAAGCTGGGCAAAGAGGAAATCACGCGCGACATCCCGAACGTCTCGGAAGAGATGCTGCGCAACCTCGACGACTCCGGCATCATCCGCATCGGCGCGGAAGTAAAGCCGGGCGACATTCTGGTCGGCAAGATCACGCCGAAAGGCGAAACGCAGCTCAGCCCGGAAGAGAAGCTGCTGCGCGCCATCTTCGGCGAAAAGGCCGGCGACGTGCGCGACACCAGCCTGACGGTGCCCCCCGGCGTGGTCGGCACGGTGATCGACGCGAAGGTCTTCAGCCGCAAGGGCGTGGAAAAAGATGCGCGCGCCAAGCAGGTCGAAGACGAGATGGTCGCCAAGATCCTCAAGGACCAGGAAGAAGAGATCAAGATCATCACCGACAGCGCGCTCAAGAGCCTGAAGGATCTGCTGAGCGGCCGCACCGTGACCGCCGCGCTGCTGGACGAGGAAGAGAACGAAGTTCTGATCAAAAAGGGTCAGAAGATCACCACCGCGCTGCTGGACGTGCTGGACTTCCAGAAGTTCGCCGACCTTTCGCTGGCCGACACCAAGCTGGAACAGCGCGTGCGCGAACTGGTCACCAACGTGACCCGGCAGGTCGAGCTGGTCAAAACCCTGTTCGAAAACAAGATCGGCCGCCTGAAGAAATCCGACGAAATGGCCCCCGGCGTGATCAAAATGGTCAAGGTCTACGTGGCCATCAAGCGCAAGCTGTCGGTGGGCGACAAGATGGCCGGTCGGCACGGCAACAAGGGCGTTCTGTCGCGCATCCTGCCCGAAGAGGACATGCCTTACATGGCCGACGGCGCGCCGGTCGAAATGGTGCTCAATCCCCTGGGCGTTCCCAGTCGTATGAACGTCGGCCAGATTCTGGAGACGCATCTGGGCTGGGCGGCGTATCACCTGGGCAAGCAGATCGACGAGCACATCAACAAGTATTACAACCCGTCCAAGCTGCGCAAATATCTGATGGAGATCGTCGGCGCCGAAAACGAGGACAGCCGCACGGTCACCAAGATGATCAAAGAAGCCAGCGACGAGGACGTGGTGGAATTCTGCCGGACGCTGATCGGCGGCGTGCACATGGCCACGCCCGTGTTCGACGGCGCGCCGGAAAACGAGATCAAAACGGCGCTGGAACGCGCCGGTCTGTCGTCCTCGGGGCAGATGACCTTGTTCGACGGCCGCACCGGTCTGCCGCTGGACCACTCGGTGACGGTGGGCATCATGTACATGCTCAAACTGCACCACCTGGTCGACGATAAAATCCACGCCCGCTCCATCGGCCCGTACAGCCTGGTCACCCAGCAGCCGCTGGGCGGCAAGGCGCAGTTCGGCGGCCAGCGCCTCGGCGAAATGGAAGTGTGGGCGATGGAAGCCTACGGCGCGGCGTTCAGCCTGCAGGAATTCCTGACCGTGAAGAGCGACGACGTCGCCGGCCGGACGCGCATGTACGAATCGATCGTCAAGGGCGAGTGCTCGCTCGAACCCGGCCTGCCGGAAAGCTTCAAGGTGTTGATCAAGGAACTCCAGAGCCTGTGCCTGGACGTGGATCTGATCGAGGAGAAAGAGCAGGAAGAGGAAGAGGTCGACGAGGCGTCCCGGGCCCGCGACGCGGCGGAGGCGTTGTTCTCCAAGCGCATCAGCCTGGAAATTCCCGACTCGGTCTTCGAGGAAGATGAAAAGGCCGAAGCCGAAGACCTGGAAGACGAAGAGGACTCGGAAGACGAGGATCTGTAAGCGCCATTCGATTGTCGCAACGGCCCGAAGAATTCCTTCGGGCGGGAGGATAAAGCTGTGAGAGACTTTTACAGCCTTTTCGAAAAACCGAAGAACCCGTTGAACTTCACGGCGATGCGCATCGCTCTGGCCAGTCCGGACAAGATCCGCGAATGGTCGTACGGCGAAGTGAAAAAGCCCGAGACGATCAACTACCGCACCTTCAAGCCGGAACGCGACGGCCTGTTCTGCGCCAAGATTTTCGGCCCGGTGAAGGACTACGAGTGCAACTGCGGCAAGTACAAACGCATGAAGCACCGCGGCATCGTCTGCGAGAAGTGCGGCGTCGAAGTGATCCAGTCCAAGGTGCGCCGCGAGCGCATGGGTCACATTTCGCTGGCCACGCCCGTGGCGCACATCTGGTTCCTCAAGAGTTTGCCCAGCCGGATCGGCGCGTTGCTGGATATGTCCTACAAGCAGTTGGAGAAGGTGCTGTACTTCGAACAGTACGTCGTGCTCCATCCGGGCAAGACCAAGTTCAAGATCAACGAGCTGATCACCGAAGAGCAGTACCGCGAAGCTTTCGAGCAGGGCGGGCCGGAATTTTCCGCCGGCATGGGCGCCGAGACGATCAAGAAGATGCTGGCCAAGATGGAACTCGACGAGCTGTCCAAGGACCTGCGCGTCGAGATGAAAGCGGCGACCAGCGAAGCCAAACGCAAAAAGATCGCCAAGCGCCTGCGGGTCGTCGAGGCGTTCCGCGACAGCGGCAACCGTCCCGAATGGATGATCCTGGACGTGATCCCGGTCATTCCGCCCGAACTGCGCCCCCTGGTGCCGCTGGACGGCGGCCGGTTCGCGATCTCCGATCTGAACGATCTGTACCGCCGCGTGATCAACCGCAACAACCGCTTGAAGCGGCTGATGGAGTTGATGGCGCCGGAAATCATCATCAAGAACGAAAAACGCATGTTGCAGGAAGCGGTCGACGCGCTGTTTGACAACGGCCGGCGCGGCCGCGTGATCACCGGCCCGAACAAGCGGCCGCTCAAGAGCCTGTCGGACATGCTCAAAGGCAAGCAGGGCCGCTTCCGCCAGAACCTGCTGGGCAAGCGCGTGGACTACTCGGGCCGCAGCGTTATCGTCGTGGGTCCGGAACTGCGCCTGCATCAGTGCGGTCTGCCCAAGAAAATGGCCCTCGAGCTGTTCAAGCCGTTCATTTACGAAAAGCTGGAAAAACGCGGCCTGGCCCAGACGCTCAAGCTGGCCAAGAAGATGGTCGATCGCGAAGTCCCCGAGGTGTGGGACATCCTCGACGAGGTCATCAAAGAGCACCCGGTGCTGCTCAACCGCGCCCCGACGCTGCACCGCCTGGGCATCCAGGCCTTCGAGCCGGTGCTGATCGAAGGCAAGGCGATTCAGCTTCACCCGCTGGTGTGCACCGCGTACAACGCCGACTTCGACGGCGACCAGATGGCCGTGCACGTGCCCTTGTCGATCGAAGCGCAGGTCGAGGCGCGCGTGCTGATGATGTCGACCAACAACATCCTCTCGCCCGCCCACGGCAAGCCGATCATCGTGCCCAGCCAGGACATGGTTCTGGGCATCTACTACATGACCCGCGAACGGCCGGGCGCGCGGGGCGAGGACAAGATCTTCGCCAATCCGGAAGAAGTGGAAAAAGCCTACGCCGAAGGGTGGGTCGACCTGCATGCGTCGATCAAGTGCCGCGTGCGCAACGAAGTGCACGACACGACCGTCGGCCGGGTGCTGCTTTATGAAATCGTGCCGAACGAAATTCCGTTCAAGACCGTCAACCGTGCGATGGGCCGCCGCGAGCTGGCCGAGCTGATCGACCGTTGCTACCGCGAAACGGGCAACAAGAGCACGGTTCTGCTGGCCGACAAGATGCGCACCCTGGGCTTCTCGGTCGCGACGATCAGCGGCACGTCGATCTGCATCGACGACATGTTCATTCCGGCGAAGAAGAAAGACATCCTCGAGCGCAGCCAGGCGGCGATCGAAGACATTCTCGAACACCGCCGCGAAGGTCTGATCACCGACGGCGAGCGTTACAACCGCGTGATCGACATCTGGGCCGAGGCGACCGAGCGCATCGAGAAGGAAATGATGAAGGAGATGGGCACGCAGGCGTTCCGCGTCCGCGAAGGCCGGATCCAGGCGCCCAGCTTCAACTCGATCTTCATGATGGCCGACTCCGGCGCCCGCGGCAGCGTCGCGCAGATTCGTCAGTTGGCCGGCATGCGCGGCCTGATGGCCAAACCGTCGGGCGAAATTATCGAAACGCCGATCACCTCGAACTTCCGCGAAGGCCTGACGGTGTTGCAGTACTTCATCAGTACGCACGGCGCGCGCAAAGGTCTGGCCGACACGGCGTTGAAAACCGCCAACTCCGGTTACCTGACCCGCCGCCTGGTCGACGTGGCGCAGGACTCGATCATCACCACCTTCGACTGCGGCACGCTCGACGGTATTTACGTCAGCAGCCTGATCGAAGGCGGCGAGGTCATCGAGCGCGTGGCCGACCGCATCCTGGGTCGCGTCACCCTGCAGGACATCATCGACCCGGTAACCGACGAAGTGCTGGTCGAGGCCAACACGGAAATCACCGAGGAACTGACCAAGAAAATCGAATCGGCCGGCATCGAGCGCGTGCTCATCCGCTCCGTGCTGACCTGCCAGGCGCCGCGCGGCGTCTGCCAGTTGTGCTACGGCCGCGATCTGGCCACCGGTAAGATGGTCAACCTCGGCGAAGCGGTCGGCGTCATGGCCGCGCAGTCCATCGGCGAGCCGGGCACGCAGTTGACGATGCGCACCTTCCACATCGGCGGTACCGCGTCGCGGAAGGTCGAGGCCTCGGCACTCGAATCGCGCGGCAACGGCCTGGTGCACTTCCACAACGTGGGCACGGTCGTGGGCAAAGGCGGCATGAACATCGTCATCAACCGCAACGGCGAGATCATTCTCCGCGACGAGACGGGCCGCGAGCGCGAGCGCTACACGCTGGTGTACGGCGCCGTGCTGCTCGTGAAGGAAGGCGACGCGGTCACGCCGGGCCAGATTCTGGCCGAGTGGGACCCGTACACCACGCCGATCCTCACCGACGTCACCGGTATCGTCAAATTCGGCGATATCATTCAGAACGAAACGATGGTCGAGCAGTTCGACGAAGTTACCGGCTTGTCGCGCAAGGTCATCGTCGAGCCGAAGGATCCCAACTCGCGTCCGCGCGTGTCGATCAAGGATCCGGACAACACGCCGGTCACGTTGAAGATTCCGGCCAGCGAACGCGACGCGCGTTACCTGCTGCCGATCGGCGCGATCATCGAAGTGAAGGAAGGCGACCACGTCCACGCCGGCGACGTCATCGCCAAGATCCCGCGCGCCACGACCAAGACCAAGGACATCACCGGCGGTCTGCCCCGCGTGGCCGAGTTGTTCGAAGCGCGCAAGCCGAAGGAAGGCGCGGAGATCTCCGAGATCGACGGCTACGTCCGGTTCGGCGAGGACATCAAAGGCAAGCGCCGCGTGATCATCACCCCCGACGTGGGCGAGCCGCGCGAATACCAGATTCCCAAAGGCAAGCACATCAGCGTGCACGAAGGCGACTACCTGCGCGCCGGCGAACCGCTGATGGACGGCGCCGCCAACCCGCACGACATCCTGAGCGTGTTGGGCGAAAAGGAACTGGCGCGCTACCTGGTCGACGAAGTGCAGGAAGTTTATCGTCTGCAGGGCGTCAAGATCAACGACAAGCACATCGAGGTGATCGTACGCCAGATGCTGCGCCGCGTGCGCATCGTCGACGTGGGCGACACCAACTTCCTGGTCGGCGAGCAGGTGGAGAAGCCCGTCTTTAAGGAAGAGAACGAGCGGGTCATGAAGCAGAGCGGGCGTCCGGCGGTCGGCGAGCCGATGCTGTTGGGCATCACCAAGGCCAGCCTCTCGACCGAATCGTTCATCAGCGCCGCGTCGTTCCAGGAAACGACCAAGGTGCTCACCGAAGCGTCGATCACCGGCAAAATGGACCGCCTGCGCGGCCTGAAGGAAAACGTGATCATGGGTCGGTTGGTCCCCGCCGGCACCGGCGTGCCCAACTACCAGGATCTGGACGTCGAAGTCGATATGCCCGAAGAGGAAGAAGACGAAGACATCGATACCTTCGGAACTTCGCCGTTTGACTATGAAATTGAGGATGAGGTCGAAAAAGGTCTTGACAAGCCTGACCTAAGTTGATATAGCTATCGGCCTCTTTGCGCTAGGGGGATATTTTAATTCGCCCTAATATCAGGTATTTGACGACGGAAAGCATAAGTAATGCCGACAATCAATCAGTTGATCCGCAAGGGTCGCGCGAAAGTGAAGAATAAAACCGGCGCGCCGGCACTGAAAAGTTGCCCGCAAAAACGCGGTGTTTGCACGCGTGTGTACACCACGACGCCGAAAAAGCCGAATTCCGCTCTGCGTAAGGTGGCCCGTATCCGTTTGGTAAACGGCATCGAAGTCACCAGCTACATCCCGGGCGAAGGCCACAGTCTGCAGGAGCACAGCGTGGTGCTGATCCGCGGCGGCCGCGTGAAAGACCTTCCGGGTGTTCGTTACCACGTCATTCGCGGCACGTTGGATGCCACCGGCGTGGAAAACCGCAAGCGCAGCCGCAGTAAATACGGCACGAAGCGGCCCAAATAAGAGAGGGAACCTGAGCTATGCCGCGTAAAGCCACCGTAAAGAAACGTATCGTTCTGCCGGATCCCCGCTTCGGCGACAAGCAGTTGGCGAAGTTCATCAACAACATGATGCTGGCGGGTAAGAAGAGCACGGCGGAGCGCATTGTCTACGGCGCCTTCGACATCATCGAGAAACGCATCAACGAAGAGCCGCTGAAGGTCTTCAAAAAAGCGTTGGACAACATCAAGCCGATGATCGAGGTCAAGAGCCGCCGCGTGGGCGGTTCGACCTACCAGGTCCCGGTGGAAGTGCGCCCCGACCGTCAGATGGCGCTGGCCATGCGCTGGCTGATCGACTTCTCGCGCAAACGCAGCGAAAAATCGATGCAGGAAAAACTGGCCGCCGAATTGATCGACGCCGCCGCCAATCGCGGCACCTCGATCAAGAAACGTGAAGATACGCATAAGATGGCCGAGGCCAACCGGGCCTTCGCTCATTATCGTTGGTAGATCCCGGCCGCGGCCAATAGGCCGCCGTCGAGTGGGACGCAACGGACCGATCGGCACACCGTGGTCGACCGGTCCTTTCGATTGCTCTTTTTCAGGTTGCACGTAGGTTCGCCGACGCAAGGCGATCCCCTGAGGAGAACCGAAATCGTGGCCAAGCCGAAGGTAAAAGGTAGTTCGTTGGAGCGCACCCGAAACATCGGGATCATGGCGCATATCGACGCCGGCAAAACGACCACGACCGAACGCATCCTCTACTATACGGGGATCACCTACAAGATCGGGGAAGTCCACGAGGGCACGGCCCAGATGGACTACATGGAGCAGGAACAGGAACGCGGCATCACGATTACGACCGCCGCCACCACCTGCTTCTGGCGCGATCGGCGAATCAACATTTTGGATACCCCGGGTCACGTGGACTTCACCATCGAGGTCGAGCGCTCGTTGCGCGTCCTGGATGGGGCCATCGCCGTTTTCTGCGGCGTAGGCGGAGTCGAGCCCCAGTCGGAAACGGTGTGGCGGCAGTCCGAGAAGTTCCACGTTCCCAAGATCGCCTTCGTCAACAAGATGGATCGAATTGGCGCCGATTTCTTCCGTTGTGTCGACGAAATGCGGGATCGACTCGGAGCGCATCCATTGGTCGTTCAGTTGCCGATCGGGGCCGAAAGCGAATTTGCCGGCGTGGTCGATCTGATCGGCATGAAGGCCATCCGATGGGATGACGAAACCCTCGGGGCGCGGTTCCACGAAGAACCGATCCCCGCTGATCTTTTACAAGAAGCCGAACAATGGCGAGTCCGGATGCTGGAAGCCGTCGCCGAATACGATGACGAACTGATGGCGTTGTATCTGGACGAAGCGGAAATCGACGAAGAGATGATCCGGAAGGCGATTCGCCGGGCGACCGTCGCGCTGCAGATCGTGCCCACCCTGTGCGGGTCGGCGTTCAAGAACAAGGGCGTTCAGCCGCTCTTGGATGCGGTGATCGACTACCTGCCCAGCCCGCTGGACATTCCGCCGGTCAAGGGGATCAACCCCAAGACGGGCAAAGAGGAAGAGCGGCACGCGGATCCCGAAGAGCCCTTCGCCGCGCTGGCCTTCAAGCTGCTGCATGATCCGTACGTCGGGCAACTGGCGTTTTTGCGGATCTACTCCGGCAAGATCGAAACCGGGGTGATGGTCTACAACATGACCAAGGAGAAGAAGGAACGCGTCGGCAAGCTGCTCAAGATGCACGCCAACAAGCGCGAGGAGATCAAAGAGGTCTCCGCCGGGGACATCGTCGCGGCCGTCGGGCTGCGCTCGGTGAGCACGGGCGACACGCTGGTGGTGCAGAACAAGCCGATCATTCTGGAAGGTCTGGATTTCCCCGAGCCGGTAATTCACATCGCCATCGAGCCCAAGAGCCAGGCCGATCAGGACAAGCTGAGCGAAGCGCTGGAAAAGCTCTCGATGGAAGACCCCAGTTTCCGGGTGCACACCGACGAGGATACGGGGCAAACGATCATCTCCGGCATGGGCGAACTTCACCTGGAAATCATCGTCGATCGCCTGACCCGCGAGTTTCGCGTCAACGCGAACGTGGGCAAGCCGCAGGTCGCCTACAAGGAAACGATCGGCAAGTCGATCACCTTCGAGGAAACCTACGAACGGCAACTGGGCAACCGCGGGCACTACGGGAAGGTTCGCCTGCGGGTCGAACCGCTGGGCTCCGGCGGCGGATTCATTTTCGTCAACGAGGCCTCGGCCAGCGAGATTCCGAAGGACTTCGTGCCGCTGGTGCAGGAAGGCGTGGTCGATTCGCTGACCGTCGGTTCACTGGCCGGTTACCCGGTGCAGGACGTGAAGGTCACCTTGCTGGGCGGCGCGTATCACGAAGTCGATTCGGAAGCGATCGATTTCAAGGTCGCCGCGGCGATGGCCATCAACAAGAACCTGCGCAACGCGGATCCGGTGCTGCTGGAACCGATCATGTCGCTGGAGATCGTCGCCCCGGAAGATTTCGTCGGCGAGGTGATCAGCGATCTGAACAGCCGTCGCGGGCACGTGCAGGGGATGGAGCAACGACGCGGCGTGCAGATCATCAAAGCGAATGTGCCGCTCGCCAAAATGTTCGGTTACTCGACCGATTTACGGTCGGCGACTCAGGGACGCGCGACGTACACCATGCAGTTTGCGCGTTTTGACGCGGTTCCGTCACAGGTCCAGGACGAAATCGTGCATAAGATGAGAGGTGTTTACTAATCTGGACTCATTGCGCCGCATAACGCGGGAGGATTGTCATGGCTAAGGCTAAATTCGAGCGTACCAAGCCCCACGTAAACGTCGGCACGATCGGTCACATCGACCACGGGAAGACGACGTTGACGGCGGCGATCACCAAGACGCTGACGAGCAAGGGCTGGGCGAGCTTCGTGCCGTTCGATCAGATCGACAAAGCCCCGGAAGAGCGGGAACGCGGGATCACGATTGCGACGGCGCACGTCGAATACCAGACGGAACATCGCCACTACGCGCACGTGGACTGCCCGGGTCACGCGGACTACATCAAGAACATGATCACGGGCGCGGCGCAGATGGACGGCGCGATTTTGGTGGTCGGCGCGGACGACGGTCCGATGCCTCAGACGCGCGAGCACATCCTGCTGGCCCGTCAGGTGGGCGTGCCGACGATCGTGGTGTTTTTGAACAAAGTTGACATGGTCGACGATCCGGAGTTGATCGAGCTGGTGGAGCTGGAGCTTCGCGAGCTGCTGAGCAAGTACGAATTTCCGGGCGACGACATTCCGATCGTGAAGGGCAGCGCGCTCAAGGCGTTGGAGAGCGACGATCCCAACGGCGAAGACTGCAAGGCGATCTGGGAGCTGATGGACGCGATCGACAGCTTCATTCCGGAGCCGGTCCGCGCGATCGACGGCCCGTTCCTGATGCCGATCGAAGACATTTTCTCGATTTCGGGTCGCGGCACGGTGGCGACGGGTCGCGTCGAGCGCGGCATCATCAAGGTCGGCGAAGAAGTCGAGATCGTGGGCATCAAAGAGACGACCAAGACGGTGGTCACGGGCGTGGAGATGTTCCGCAAGCTGCTGGATCAGGGCCAGGCCGGTGACAACGTGGGTTGCTTGCTGCGCGGCGTGAAGCGCGACGACATCGAGCGCGGCCAGGTGTTGGCGAAGCCGGGTTCGATCACCCCGCACACGGAATTCGAAGGCGGCGTGTACGTGCTGAGCAAGGAAGAAGGCGGCCGTCACACCCCGTTCTTCAACGGGTATCGTCCGCAGTTCTACTTCCGCACGACCGACGTGACGGGCGTGGTGACCTTGCCGGAAGGCATCGAGATGGTGATGCCCGGTGAAAACGTTCAGATCAGCGTGAAGTTGATCACCCCGATCGCGATGGAAGAGGGCCTGCGCTTCGCCATCCGCGAAGGCGGCCGCACGGTCGGCGCCGGCGTGATCAGCAAAATCATAAAGTAAGCAGGAACAAAGGAGAGTTGGTCGTGGAAAACCAACGGATTCGGATCAGGCTTAAAGCTTACGATCACAAGTTGCTCGACAAGTCGGCTCGCGAAATCGCTCTGTCGGCGCGGAACACGGGCGCCAAGGTCAGCGGCCCGATCCCGCTGCCGACCAAGATCGAGAAATTTTGCGTGCTGCGCTCTCCCCATATCGATAAGAAGAGCCGCGAGCAGTTCGAAATTCGCACCCACAAGCGTTTGATCGAGATCTACGACACGACGCAGCAGACGATGGATGCGATGAACCGCGTCGAACTGTCCGCCGGTGTTGACGTAGACATCAAATTGATCTGACTGGAGCATATCGATGGCTACCGGACTGTTGGGTAAAAAACTGGGCATGACCCAGACGTTCGACGAAGCGGGTATTCGCTATCCGCTGACCGTCGTCGAAGCTGGTCCGTGCACGGTGCTGAAAGTGAAGACCGTCCAGAGCGACGGTTACAACGCGATCTGCGTGGGCTTCGGGGAAAAGGATCTCCGCAAGTTCAACAAACCGCAGGCCGGGTTGATTAAAAAGGTGATGGGCGAAAAGGCCAAAGTCGGCTTCAAGACCCTGCAGGAATTTCGCGTGAGCAATCCCGAGGAATTCCAGGTTGGGCAGGTGCTGACGGTGGAACAGTTCAACGCCGGCGACCTGGTGGACGTGAGCGGCAAAAGCAAAGGCAAAGGCTTTGCCGGCACGATCAAGCGCCACCACTTCTCTCGCGGCCCCGTGACGCACGGTTCGAAAAACGTGCGTGAACCGGGCTCGATCGGCAACAGCGCCTATCCCGGCCGTGTCGTCAAAGGACGCAAGATGCCCGGCCAGATGGGCAACAAAAAAACCACCGTTCAGCGGCTGCGCGTGCATTCCGTGGATCCGGAGCGCAACTTGATTTTCATCGTGGGCGCGATTCCGGGAGCGAAAAGCAACCTCGTGACGGTTAAACCGAGTGTGAAGGCCTAGACAAGGGGCAATCCAATGCCGAAGTACGATGTTTTGAACATGGAAAATCAGAAGGTTGAGCAGATCAACCTGCCCGACTCTGTGTTTTCCACCGATGTGAAAGAACATCTGTTTTGGGAAGTCGTTCGTTCACAGATGGCCGCTCGTCGGCGGGGCACCGCCAAGACGAAAGAGCGGGGCGAAGTCGCTTTCTCCAGCCGCAAACTGTACCGGCAGAAAGGCACCGGCCGCGCTCGCGCGGGCGATCGTCGCAGTCCGGTGCGGGTGGGCGGCGGTACGATCTTCGGTCCGCAGCCGCGCGACTACAGCTACCGCGTGCCCAAGAAGGTGCGCCGCGCCGCGGTGATCAGCGCGCTGTCGATGAAACTGGCCGAAGGCAAACTGCTGATCGTCGATGAGCTGAGCCTGCCGGAAATCAAAACGAAGCGCTTTGCCGACCTGATGACGCGCCTGGGCGTGCAGTCCGGCTTGTTTATCATCGAGAGCAAAGACGAGGTCGTCGAGAAAAGCGCGCGCAATATCCCCAAGGCCAAGGTGCTGCGGGTGGACGGACTGAACGTTTACGATCTGCTGCGCTACGAATACCTGGTGTTGACCAAGGGCGCCGTGGCCAAGATCGAAGGAGCGTTGGCGCAATGAAAGAGGCATACAAGATCATCAAGCGGCCGGTGATTACCGAAAAAGCCAACCTGAGCAAAGAAGAGAACAATCAGTTGGTTTTCGAGGTTGCCACCTATGCGAACAAGGTGGAGATCGCCAACGCCATCGAAGAACTGTTCGGCGTGAAAGTTGGCGACGTGAGAACGCAGGTCGTGCCCGGCAAGCGCAAGCGGCTGGGACGGCACATCGGCTACTCTTCGAAGTGGAAGAAAGCGATCGTGACCCTGAAAGAAGGCAAGATCGACTTCTTCGAAGGCCTGTAAGGAGTTACGTTATGGGCATCAAGAAATACAAACCGACGAGCCCGGGACGCCGTTTCCAGACGGTCTCCACCTTCGAGGAAATCACCACCTCGACGCCGGAGAAGAGCCTGGTCGAGACGTTGAAGAAATCCGGCGGCCGCAACGCGCACGGCCGGGTGACGGCCCGGCATCGGGGCGGCGGCCACAAGCGTCGTTATCGTATCATCGACTGGAAGCGCAACAAGCTGGAAATCCCGGCCAAAGTCGTTTCGATCGAGTACGACCCGAACCGCAGCGCCCGCATCGTCCTGTTGCAGTATGCCGACGGCGAGAAGCGTTACATCCTGCATCCGGTGGGGCTGAAGGTCGGCGATACGGTCATCTCCGGCCAGCACCCGGACATCAAGCCGGGCAACGCGCTGCCGCTGTTCAATATTCCCGACGGCACCTGGGTGCACAACGTCGAGTTGAAAATCGGTTGCGGCGGTCAGATCGTGCGCAGCGCCGGCGCCTACGCGCAGCTTCTTTCCAAAGAAGGCGGCTACGCGCTGTTGAAACTCCCGAGCGGTGAAATGCGTCGGGTCAACGAGCGCTGCTGGGCGACCGTGGGGCAGGTGGGCAATGCCGATCACCAGAACCTGAGCATCGGCAAAGCCGGCCGCACGCGCTGGATGGGCAAGCGCCCGCACGTGCGCGGCGTCGCGATGAACCCGGTCGATCACCCGCACGGCGGCGGCGAAGGCCGCACCAGCGGTGGTCGTCACCCGGTTACCCCGTGGGGCGTGCCGACCAAGGGTTACAAGACCCGCCACAACAAACGGTCGGACAAGTACATTGTGAAGCGCCGGAAGTAAGGAGAAGCCGATGGCCCGCTCGCTGAAAAAAGGACCCTTTATTGACGATTGTCTGCAAGAGAAGGTCGACCGTGCTCATCAGACCGGTTCCAAGCAGGTGATCAAGACCTGGTCGCGCCGTTCCACGATCACCCCGGAGATGGTCAACATGACCTTCGCGGTGCACAACGGCAAAAAGTTCATCCCCGTGTTCGTTACCGAGAACATGGTTGGACATAAGTTGGGCGAATTCGCGCCCACGCGTTTCTTTCACGGTCACTCCGGCGACCGGAAGTCGAAGTAGGAGAAGCAACGGATGAAACGCAAAGACGAAATCAGAGCCGTGGGACGCTTCTTGCGCTTCTCGCCGTTCAAGGGTCGCGTGGTGGCCCAGCAGGTGAAGGGCAAGGGCGTGGCCGAGGCGCTGCAATTACTGAAGTTTTCGCCGAAAAAAGGCAGTGCGCCGGCGATTCGTAAAGTCATGGCATCGGCGTTGGCCAATGCCGAGCAGCGTGAGGGCGTCAACGTCGACAATCTGTACGTGAAGAACGTGATCGTCGACGGCGGCCCGACCCTCAAGCGGATTCGCTTCCGCGCGCGCGGTCGCGTGGACCGGGTCCTGAAGCGCATGAGCCATGTAACGGTCATTTTGGACCAGAGATAAACGAGGTAGAGCTGTGGGACAGAAAACCCATCCGATCGGCTTTCGCCTGGGAGTCAGCAAGGACTGGAGCAGCCGCTGGTACGCGGAAGGTCCGGACTACCGCGAGTACCTGCACGAGGACATGAAACTGCGCGAGTACATCAAGAAGAAGCTCGGCCACGCCGCGATCAGCAAAGTGGACATCGAGCGCCGCGCCAACAAAGTGGACGTGTCCATCCACACCGCCCGTCCCGGCATCATCATCGGGAAGAAGGGTGCGGAAGTGGAAGTGCTGAAAAAGGATCTCCAGCAGATGTTCAACCGCGAGGTGTACATCAAGATCCAGGAAGTACGGCGGGCTGACGTGGACGCGCAGTTGGTGGCCGAGAACGTCGCCAACCAGTTGCTGCGCCGCGTGGCATTCCGGCGGGCGATGAAAAAAGCGGTGACCAACGCCATGAAAATGGGCGTGAAGGGCATCCGTATCGCCACGGCCGGCCGGCTCGGCGGCGCGGAGATGAGCCGCCGCGAATGGTATCGCGAGGGCCGGGTGCCGCTGCACACGCTGCGCGCGGACATCGACTACGGTTTCGCCGAGGCCAATACGACCTACGGCATTATCGGAGTCAAGGTGTGGATCTACCACGGCGACGTTGTTACTTCTTGACGCGTTGGAGCATGAACCATGTTGATGCCAAGTAGGACAAAGTACCGGAAACAGCAGAAAGGCGTGTTGCGCGGCGAAGCCTATCGCGGCAATTCGCTGAATTTCGGCGAGTACGGACTGCAGGTGATCGAGCGCGGTTACATCACGGCTCGGCAGATCGAGGCCGCTCGTATCGCCATGACGCGGTATATCAAGCGCGGCGGGCGCATTTGGATTCGGGTGTTCCCGGACAAGCCGCTGACCAAGAAGCCGGCGGAAACCCGCATGGGCAAAGGCAAAGGCGCGCCGGAATACTGGGTCGCGGCGGTGAAGCCGGGCAAGGTCCTCTACGAGATGGAGGGCGTGACGCCCGAGCAGGCCAAGGAAGCTTTCCGGTTGGCCGCCCACAAGCTGCCGTTGAAAACCAAATTCATCATTCGGGAGGGACGGCAATGAAGGGCGAAGACCTTCGCGAGTTGAACCTCGAAGAATTGGACCAGAAGGAACGGGACCTGATCGAGGAGTTGTTCAATCTCCGGTTCCAGTTCTTTACCGGCCAATTGGTAAACACCTCGCGGCTGGTGCAGGTCAAGCGCAATATTGCGCGGGTTAAAACCATACGTCGCGAACGCGAATTGCAGGGGTAAGGCGATGGCCAACAAAAGTGGAAATCGCAGAGTGCTGGAAGGTATCGTGATTTCCGATAAAGCGGCGAAGACCGTAACGGTGCGGGTGGAGCGCTTCTTCAAGCACACGATGTACAAAAAGTACATTCGCATGAGCAAGAAGTACATGGCTCACGACGAGCTCAACGAGTGCCGCGCCGGCGATGTGGTGGAAATCGTGGAAAGCCGTCCGATGTCCGCGCACAAGCGCTGGCGGGTGGCCAAGATTGTCAAACGCGCGAACGAATAGCGTTGCGGAGAGATCATCATGATCCAGATGCAAACATTGTTGACTGTGGCGGATAACTCCGGCGCGCGCAAGCTCCAGTGCATCAAAGTACTGGGCGGATCCAAGCGCAAGTACGCCCGCATCGGGGATGTGATCGTCGTCTCGATTAAAGAGGCGATCCCCAACGCCAAGGTGAAAAAGGGCGATGTCATGCGCGCGGTGGTAGTGCGCACCGTCGACCGGGTGGGCCGTCCCGACGGATCCTACATTCGGTTCGACGAAAACAGCGCCGTGCTGATCAATAACAACCGGGAGCCGATCGGCAACCGCATTTTCGGGCCGGTCGCCCGTGAATTGCGGGGCAAGGGATTCTTCAAGATCATCAGCCTGGCCCCCGAGGTTTTGTAGGAGAAGACGATGGCGAAGGCTAAGCGTCAAGAGCAGCCGAAGGTCCGGATCCGCAAGGGCGACATCGTACATGTCGTCGCCGGCAAGGAACGCGGCGCGCTGGATAACGTCGCCAAGCGGGGCAAGGTGCTGTCGGTCGATCACGAGAGCGGCCGGGTGGTTGTCGAGCGGATGAATTTCATCAAGCGGCACACGCGTCCCAACCGCACCAACCGCCAGGGCGGCATTATCGAGAAGGAAGGGACAATTCACGTCAGCAACGTGCGGGTCGTTTGCCCGAAGTGCAACAAGCCGACGCGAATCAAGATTATCCGTCTCAATGACGGCACCAAGGTTCGCGCTTGCCGGCAATGCGACGAGCACTTGGACTGAGAGTGTGGAGCAAGCAATGGCACCAAGGCTCAAAGAATTTTATCGCGAGACGGTGGTTCCCGAGCTGATGAAACAGTTCAGCTACAAGAACGTCAACCAGGTTCCCCGTCTGGAAAAAATCGTACTCAACATGGGTCTGGGCGAAGCGATCCAGAACGTGAAGGTTCTGGAGAACGCCGTCGAGGAACTGGGGACGATCACCGGCCAGAAGGCCGTGGTGACCCAGGCGAAGAAATCGGTGGCCGCCTTCAAATTGCGCGAAGGCATGTCCATCGGTACGCGCGTGACGCTGCGCCAGGACCGGATGTACGAAATGTTCGACCGCCTGATCAGCATCGCCCTGCCGCGCGTGCGCGACTTCCGCGGGGTGAGCGACAAGGCGTTCGACGGACGCGGCAACTACACGTTGGGGATTCGTGAGCAGATCATCTTCCCGGAGATCGTCTACGACAAGATCGACAAGATCCGGGGGATGAACATCACCATCGTCACCACCGCCAAAACGGATGAAGAAGGTCAGGCCCTGTTGAAGTTGATGGGCATGCCCTTCCGCAATCGATAGGGAGAAGGCTGTGGCAAAGAAATCGATTCGTATCCGCGCTAATCGTGATCCGAAGTTCAACGTGCGCAAGTACAACCGTTGCCCGCTGTGCGGGCGCCCGCGGGCGTACTATCGCAAGTTCGGCATGTGCCGCGTGTGCTTGCGGAAACATGCCTTGGCCGGCAATTTGCCCGGCGTGGTGAAATCGAGCTGGTAAGAGGAGACCGAAAATGGTCATGACCGATCCGTTGGCCGACATGTTCACCCGTATTCGCAACGGCAGCAAAGCCCGGCACGACCTGGTGGAGATGCCGTCGTCGAAAATCAAAGAGGCGATCGCCAAGATCCTGAAGGACGAAGGCTATATCAAAGCCTATCGGGTCATCGAGGATGAAAAGCAGGGCGTGCTGAAAGTGTACCTGCGCTACCTCGAAGACGGCCGTCCGGTGATCAGCGGCATCCGTCGCGTCAGCAAGCCCGGTCTGCGCCGGTACGTCGGCTCGACCGATGTTCCGCCGGTGCTCGGCGGCTTGGGCATTTCGCTGATGAGCACGAGCAAGGGCGTGATGACCGGTGCGAAAGCGGCGAAAGAAAACGTCGGCGGCGAGCTGCTGGGCGAAGTCTGGTAAGTAGGAGAAAAAACCATGAGCCGAGTGGGCAAACTTCCCATCCCGATTCCCGATAAGGTATCGGTGAACATAAACGGACAGGAAATCGCGGTGAAGGGACCGCTGGGCCAGTTGGCGTATCATGCGCCCGACGGCGTGCAGGTGGTCCAGGACGAAAAGCAGTTGCTCGTCACGATCGGCAACAACGATCGTAAAACGCACGGGCTGCACGGTCTGGTGCGCACGCTGGTGAGCAACATGGTCGTCGGCGTGTCGACGGGCTTCAAGCGCGAGCTGGATATCGTCGGCGTCGGTTACCGCGCCGAGGTGAAGGGCAACGCGCTGGTGCTCAGCGTCGGTTACAGCCATCCGGTGGAGATGGAGCTGCCCAAAGGCGTGGACGCGGCGGTGGAAAAGAACACCCGCATCATCCTGACCGGCTCGAACAAGCATGTGCTCGGGCAGTTCGCGGCCAACGTGCGCCGCGTGCGGCCGCCGGAACCCTACAAGGGCAAGGGCATCAAGTACGTGGAAGAAGTGGTGCGCCGGAAGGTCGGCAAGGCCACCGGTTAATAGAAGGAGACGAATCGTGTCCTACAAGAAGTTGAATTTGTCGCAGCGGCAGAAACGGCAGCGACGCGTGCGCAAGAAGGTCCTGGGCAGCCCGGAACGTCCGCGGCTGTGCGTGTTCCGCAGCGCCCGGCACATTTACGTGCAGGCCATCGACGACACGACCGGCGCCACGCTGGCCTCGGCGAGCACGATGGACAAAGAGTACAGCGCGCCCAAAGAGAAGGGCAAAGTCGCCAAGGCGCAGGCGATCGGCGAGTTGATCGCCAAGCGGCTGCTGGCCAAGGAACTGAAGAAAGTCGTATTCGATCGCAACGGATTTTTATATCACGGCCGGATTAAAGCGGTAGCCGAAGGCGCCCGCAAAGCCGGTCTGGATTTTTAGGGAGCGTGGACGATGAGTAATTACAATCGCCCGCAGCGATTCGAGGAAGAAAGCGAATTCATCGATAAAGTTATCCACATCAGCCGCGTGGCCAAGGTCGTCAAGGGCGGCCGGCGGTTCAGCTTCTCGGCGCTGGTCGTCGTCGGCGACGGCAAAGGGAAAGTCGGCGTGGCGATGGGTAAAGCCAACGAAGTGCCCGAAGCGATTCGCAAGGGCGTGGACAAGGCGAAAAAATCGATGTTCCGCGTGCCGTTGGTCGACGGTGAGACGATCCCCTACCAGGTGGTCGGTCGGTTCGGCGCGGGCCGCGTGCTGTTGAAGCCGGCCAGCGAAGGTACCGGCGTGATCGCCGGCGGGCCGGTGCGCGCGGTGCTCGAAGCGGCGGGGATTCACAACATCCTGACCAAGAGCCTGGGTTCGCGCAATGCGCACAACCTGGTCAAGGCCACCGTGGCCGGTCTGCAGGACCTGCGCTGGCCGCACGAATACCTGCGGACCATGGGCCGCAGCAAAAACGCGGAATAGCGCGGCGGGAGTTGGAAAATGGGCAAACTAAAAGTGACGCAAACCGGCTCGACGATCGGTCGCCCGCAGAATCAGCGGGTGATCATCAAGACGCTGGGTTTGGGCAAGCTGAACCGGACGGTGGAACTTCCGGATAATCCGTGCGTGCGCGGCATGGTGAAAAAAGTGCTTCATCTGGTTCGTGTCGAGGAGGTTTCCTGATGGATTTGAGCAATCTGAAACCGCCCGCGGGCGCGGTGAAAAGCAAAAAGCGCATCGGTCGCGGCGCTTCGTCCGGAGTGGGCGGCACCGCCGGCAAAGGCCACAAAGGCCAGCGGGCGCGCGCCGGTCACGGCAAGGGCCCCGGCTTCGAAGGCGGCCAGATGCCGTTGCAGCGCCGCTTGCCCAAGCGCGGTTTTTACAATCGGTTCAAGAAGGAATACACCGTTTTGCATCTGTTCCAGTTGGCCGAACGTTTCGCGGCGGGCGAGACGGTCGATCCGGCCACGGTGGTCGAGCGCAAGCTGGCCAAGAAGATCGCCAAAGACGGTTTGAAGATCCTGTCCGACGGAGAGTTGAATGTGTCGCTGACGGTCAAGGCGCATAAGCTGACCAAGCGCGCCGTGGAGAAGATCCAGGCCGCCGGCGGAACGATTGAACAACTGTAAGCGGAAACGAGGATAAGCTCGTGGTTGGTGCGTTTTCAAATATATTCAAGATTCCCGAGCTCAAGCGGCGCGTGCTGATGACCTTCGGCCTGCTGGCCGTGTACCGCATCGGCTGCATGGTGCCCACGCCGGGCATCAACGGCGCCGCTTTGGCCGATTACTTCAAAGGCCTGCAGGGAACGATCTTCGGCATGGTGTCGATGTTCTCCGGCGGCGCTTTGGAAAACGGGTCGATCTTCGCCCTGGGCATCATGCCCTACATTTCGGCGTCGATTATCCTCCAGTTGCTCACCGTGGTCATTCCGTACCTGGAGCGGTTGAGCAAAGAGGGTGAAGTCGGCCGGCGCAAGATCACGCAGTACACCCGTTACGGCACGGTCGTCCTGTCGCTGTTCCAGGGCTTCATGATCGCCTACGGTCTGGAACGCGGCATGATGGGCCCGGGCGTCGTCACGCACCCCGGTCTGACCTTCAAACTGATGACCATGATCACGCTGACCGCCGGTACCGCGTTCATCATGTGGCTCGGCGAGCAGATCAGCGAGTTCGGCATCGGCAACGGCATCAGTCTGATCATCTTCGGCGGCATCATTGCCCGGATGCCCGCGGCCATCGTCAAACTGTTCATGGACGTGTGGGAAGCCCAGCGGCGCGTGCTGGAAATCGTGCCGATCATCGTGCTGATGATCGTGGTTATCGGCCTGATCATCTACGTCGAGCGCGCGCAGCGCAAGATTCCGATCCAACACGCCAAGCGCGTGGTCGGCCGGAAGATCTACGGCGGCGCGAGCACGTACCTGCCGTTGCGCATCAACACGGCCGGCGTTATTCCGCCGATCTTCGCCAGCTCGATCCTGATGTTCCCGACGACGATCGCGCAGTTCTTCGAGCATCCGTGGCTGCAGGCGATCGGCGATCAGCTCGCGCCGGGCCGATTGCTGTACAATCTGATCTATGTGGCATTAATTATCTTTTTCTGCTACTTCTATACGGCTGTTACGTTCAACCCGGTGGATGTCGCCGACAACCTGAAGCGGAGCGGCGCGTACATCCCGGGTCGTCGTCCGGGGAAACCGACGGCGGATTACATCGACCGGATTCTGACTCGGATCACCTTCGGTGGTGCGATTTATGTCGCGGCGATCTGCGTATTGCCGACCATTTTGATTTCCAAGTTCAACGTGCCCTTCTACTTCGGCGGCACGTCGTTGCTTATTGTCGTCGGTGTGGCGTTGGATACGATTCAGCAGCTTGAGAGTCACATGCTTACCCGTCACTACGAAGGCTTCCTTGGTGGCAAGGGCAAGTTCAAGGGACGGAGGTAGAACTCATGCGGCTGGTAATGTTGGGACCCCCGGGAGCCGGCAAAGGCACGCAGGCTCAGGCACTGATCGACAAGTTCGCGATTCCGCAGATTTCCACCGGCGACATGCTGCGCGCCGCGGTGAAAGAAGGAACCGCGCTGGGCGTGGAAGCGAAGAAATTCATGAACGCCGGGCAGTTGGTGCCCGACGAGGTGATCGTGGGTTTGATTCGCGAGCGGATTCAGAACGCCGATTGCGGCAACGGTTTTCTGCTCGACGGTTTCCCGCGGACGGTGAACCAGGCCGACGCGCTGGCCAAAATGCTCGAGGATTTCAGCATCGGGCTGGATCACGTGGTCAGCATCGAAGTGCCCGACGAGGAACTGGTCGGCCGCCTGACCGGTCGTTGGACCTGCCGCGGCTGCAACGCGATGTACCATGTAAAGACCATGCCTCCCAAGCAGGAAGGCGTGTGCGATAAATGCGGCGGTGAGTTGTATCAGCGCGACGACGACACGGAAGCGACCATTCGTCAGCGCCTGGCCACGTACCACGCGAACACCAAGCCGTTGATTGACTACTACCGCAACGAGACTCTGCTGCGGGAAGTCGACGGGTTGGGAACTCCGGCCGATATTGCCAAGCGGGTCGGATCGATCTTTGAATAGTAAGGTTATCAGTCTCAAGACACCCGAGCAGGTGGAAAAACTGCGCCGGGCCAACCGTATCGTCGCCGAGGTGCTCCAGCAGTTGAAGGAGCGGGCGGCGGCGGGCATGAGCACCCAGGACCTGGATGACCTGTCGGTCGACATTTGTCACCGGCATAAGGTCAAACCGGCGTTCCTCGGGCTTTACGGTTACCCGCGCGCGTTGTGCATTTCGCTCAACGAAGAGGTGGTGCACGGCATTCCGTCGAAAGAGCGCATCCTGCGGGAAGGCGATCTGGTCAGCGTCGATTTCGGCGTGATCTACGACGGGTTTTACGGCGATGCCGCGATCAGCTTCGGCATCGGCCGGGTCGACGATGAAACGACCCGGCTGATGAACGTCACCGAAGAGTCGCTGATGCGGGGCATCGAGCAGGCTCGGGTCGGCAACCGGTTGTATGATATCTCGGCGGCCGTGCAGCGGCACGTCGAGCGTCACGGTTTTTCGGTCGTGCGCGACTTCGTCGGGCACGGCATCGGCAGCGAGCCGCACGAGCCGCCGCAGGTGCCCAATTTCGGCACCCCCGGCACGGGCGTCCGGCTCAAGGCGGGCATGGTGCTCGCCCTGGAGCCGATGGTAGCGGCTGGTGATTGGCCCATTCGCATGTTGGCGGATGGGTGGACGGCGGTAACTGCTGACGGTAGTCTTGCGGCTCACTTCGAACACTCGATCGTGATCAACGAAGACGGGCCCGAGATCCTCAGCCAACTGGATTGACGGGAGTTTCATGGCCAAGGACGACGCGATCGAAGTGGAAGGCACGGTCATCGAACCGTTGCCCAACGCCATGTTTCGCGTGCAGTTGGAGACAGGGCATAAGGTGCTGGCCCACATCTCCGGCAAAATGCGCATGCATTACATCAAGATTCTGCCCGGGGACAAAGTGACGGTGGAGCTAAGCCCTTACGATTTGACCCGTGGGCGAATCGTCTACCGCTCGAAATAGCGGCAAGCGGCGCAGCCTGGCGTCGCACCGGATGAGGAGAGAGGCATGAAAGTGCAGGCATCGGTAAAGAAACGTTGCAATAAATGCAAGATTATCAAGCGCAAGGGCGTCGTGCGCGTCATTTGCGAGAATCCGAAACACAAGCAACGGCAAGGATAGGAGGAACACCGTGGCACGTATCGCGGGTGTTGACATCCCCAATGATAAACCGGTTTTGATTGCGTTGACCTATATCTACGGTATCGGTCGGACCACCAGCGCGAAGATTCTGTTGGAAGCCGGCGTGCGTGAGACCATCCGCGCGCGGGACCTGACCGACGCGCAGGTGGCGCAGATCCGCCGCATCATCGACTCCAAGTTCAAGGTCGAAGGCGACCTGCGCAAGGAAGTGCAGATGAACATCAAGCGGCTGATGGATCTGGGCAGCTACCGTGGTCTGCGTCATCGTCGCGGGCTGCCGGTACGCGGCCAGCGGACTCACACGAACGCTCGTACGCGCAAGGGACCCCGGCGGGTTCTGGGTCGCAAGAAATAGATAGCCTGGAGGAAGAACTGCAATGGCTTCTCCCAAACGCAGTGGCAAGAAGAAGATTAAGAAAAATGTGCCGTCCGGGATCGCGCACATCAACAGCACGTTCAACAACACGATCGTGACTTTTTCCGATCTGTCGGGCAACGTGTTGTCCTGGGCCAGTTCCGGCGCCGTCGGTTTCAAAGGCAGCCGCAAAGGCACGCCGTTCGCCGCCCAGTTAGCGGCGGAAAACGCGGCCAAGAAGGCACAGGAGCACGGCATGCAGCAGATCTCGATCCACGTGAAGGGTCCGGGACCGGGACGCGAAGCGGCGCTGCGCTCGTTGATGAGCAGCGGTTTCAAGATCAGCTTGATCCGCGACGTTACGCCGATTCCGCATAATGGTTGCCGCCCGCCCAAGCGGCGTCGAGTTTAAGGAGGACGACTTTGGCTAGGTATCATGATGCAGTGTGCCGTCTGTGCCGTCGCGAAGGGGAAAAGCTTTTCCTCAAAGGCGATCGCTGCTATACGGATAAATGCTCGTATGAACGTCGGAAGGACCAGATCCCCGGCATGCACTGGCAGCGTCGCGGCAAGCGTAGCGACTACGGTATCCAGTTGCGCGAAAAGCAGAAGGCCCGCCGGGTGTACGGCGTGCTGGAAAAGCAGTTCCGCAACTACTTTTTCCGCGCCGATCAGATGAAGGGCGTCACCGGCGAAAACCTGCTGCAGATTCTGGAACGCCGGTTGGACAACGTGGTCTTTCGCCTGTCGATGGCCAACAGCCGGACCGAAGCGCGGCAGTTGATCCGCCATGGCCACTTCCAGGTCAACGGCCGGAAAGTCAACATTCCCAGCTTCCAGGTGAAGCCCGGCGACAAAGTGATCGTCAAAGAGAAAAGCCGGAAGATCCCGAGCATCGTGGAAGCGCTGGAAGCGGTGCAGCGCCGCCAGGTTCCCGGATGGTTGGAAGTGGATCCGGGCAAATTCACCGGTGAAGTTCGCTCGGTGCCGACCCGCGAGGAAATCGGCGGCACGATCAACGAGCAGCTCATCGTCGAATTGTACTCGAAGTAATAACAACCCCAAGGGGAGTTTGGTACCATGTATCAAGTTTGGCGCGATTTGATTCGTCCTCGGCGGATGACCGGCGAAAACGTCACCAAGAATTACGGTCGTTTCTTCGCTGAGCCGCTGGAGCGCGGTTTCGGCACCACCCTCGGTAACGCTCTTCGCCGCGTGCTTCTGTCCACGCTGCAGGGAGCGGCCATCACCGCGGTGCGGATCGAAGGGGTGCCGCACGAATTCACCACGCTGCCCGGGGTGAAAGAAGACATCACCGACATCTGCCTGAACCTCAAGCAGGTGCGGCTCCGGTTGGCTTCGCCCGACACGCGCACGCTCTACCTGTCGGCGCAGGGCGACGGAGTGGTGACCGCGGGCATGATTCAGCACGACGACAACGTCGAGGTGCTCAATCCCGATCTGGTCATCGCCACGCTGTCCAAGGACGCCGAATTGACCATGGAACTCGAAGTCCGCACCGGTCGCGGCTACGTGCCGACCGAGTACCTGGTCGAGGAAGAGGTGCCCATCGGCACGATCATGCTCGATGCCAATTTCTCGCCGATCACCAAGTGCAACTACCAGGTGACCAACGCCCGCGTCGGTCGCCGCACGGACTACGACCGCCTGGTGATGGAAGTGTGGACCGACGGCTCGATCACGCCGGAAGACGCGATCGCCGTGTCGGCCAAAGTGCTCAAAGAGCAGTTCACCGTCTTTATCAACTTCGACGAGGAAGAAGAAGTCTACGTCGAAGTGATCGAGGAAGAGGACGAAACCCTCAACGAGAACCTGAACCGCTCGGTTGAGGAATTGGAATTGTCGGTGCGCAGCGCCAACTGTCTCAAAAACGCCAATATCCGGTACATCGGGGAACTGGTGCAAAAGACCGAAGCCGAAATGCTCAAGACCAAAAACTTCGGTCGCAAGTCGTTGAATGAAATCAAGGAAATTCTCGCCGAAATGGGTCTCCAGCTCGGCCTGAAAATCCCGACTTGGGCGCCCCCTGAGGAACCCGAACCTGCCGAGTGAGGATCGATCCCATGCGACACCTGAAAGCTACGAAAAAATTCGGTAAAGATTCCGCCCATCGCCAGGCGATGTGGAAGAATATGACCACCAGCCTGATCATTCACGAGCGCATCAAGACCACGAACGAGAAGGCCAAGGAACTGCGCCGGCACATCGCCAAGATGATCACGCTGGCCAAAAAAGCCTACGCCCTGGGTGACGGCTCGGCCGACAAGGAAATCGCCGCCAAGCAGTTGCACTACCGCCGTCAGGCCGCCTCGTTCCTGCAGACGCGCGACGAAGCGGGCAAGGAAGCGGTGAAGAAGCTGTTTAGCGAATTGGCCGAACGTTTCGCCAACCGCCCCGGCGGTTACACGCGCATCCTCAAGATCGGCACCCGTCGCGGCGACGCCGCGCAGATCAGCTACATCGAGCTGCTCGCGGCCGAAGAGGAAGCGGCGGAGAAGAAGGGCAAGGCCAAGAAGAAGGCCGCCCGGCCCAAGAAAAAGGCTGAGCCGAAGGCCAAGGCCGTGGCCGAAGAGGCTCCGGTCGAGGAAGCTCCGATCGAAGAAGCTCCCGTCGAGGAAGCCCCTGTCGAAGAAGCTCCCGCCGAGGAATCCACGGAGGAGCCCAAAGAATAACGGCGAATCAAGCAGCACAATGGGGCAGGATATGGTAACATACCTGCCCTGTTTTTTTAGGAGCGCGAACGATGGCGAACAATCCGCAAGCGGCGCCGCCGAAGCTGAGCAAAGACATTACCAAGTTGATCATTATCCTCGTGCTGATTTTCGGCGTGTTCATGATGTTGTCGATTTTCAGCGGCGGACACGGCGCGGGTTCCGGCGGCGAACTGGGCCTGCTGCCGACGGGCAAGGAGGCGCCCGACTTCACCGTCACCGACCTGGACGGCAAAACGCTGCAACTGTCCGATCTGCGCGGCAAGGTCGTTTTCCTCAATTTCTGGGCGACCTGGTGCGCGCCCTGCCGACGCGAACTGCCGTCGATCCAAAGTCTGTACAAAAAGTATCTGAACGAAGAAAAATTCGTCATTGTCGCCGTCTCGGGCGACGTGGAAGGCCGGAAGATCGTCGCCGACACCATGAAGAAATACGAGGTGACCTTTCCCGTTTACCTCGATCCGCAAAGCGAAGTGATCGCCAAGTACGGCGTCGAAGGTTTCCCCGAGACGTTCCTCATCGATCGCGAAGGCAAGGTCGTGCACAAGTTCGTCGGTCCGCGCGAATGGCACGATCCGCACTTCCGCGAAATCATCGATCAACTGTTGGCTGAATAATCAATCGGCCCAACCGACGGCCGCCACCAACGCGCCGAACAAGCGCGGGTGCGCCGCCGTGTCGTTGGGCGCCGGCGCGGCGTCGGGCACGTGCAGCGTGATGCACGCCGGAGCGGTCGGCGGCGCGTCGACGGCGAACCGGCATTCGTGCCAGCGACCGTCGGCGGGAATGGTTTGCTCACCGAGCCTAAGATCGTCACACGACGCTGACAGCGTACGCGCGTTCAACCCCGCCGGAACCAGCGCCTGCACGAGCAACGATTTTCCGTTGCCGTTTAGCAGCAGGTCGGCGCGTTCGCGCATCCAACGGGCTTCGCGCCCGGCGATGCTCTCCACGGCCAGCCAGCCGCGCCCCAGTTGCCCGGCGCGATCCACCGCCTCGACGCGCGGCAGCAGTTCATTTTCCGCGCCGATCATTTCCACGCCGTAAACCAGCAAACCCAACCGTCGCAGACCGGCGATGTCGGCGTCCACGCCCGGGTTCCACGTTTTCTCCAGCGAGATTTCGACGCGCTGCGGTTCGTCGGGCAACCGGCCGAACGGCAGGCGCAGCGGTTGCCCCCACAGGTCGTGGCTGTCGAAGGCGATTGCCCGTTCGCCCAGGCGCACCTCGCCGCGCAAAAACGGCGCACGCGGATCGACCAGGGCGTCGAGTTGAAGCATCGTGCGCCCGCGCGGACGCAGAAACAACGACGAGCGCGCGAGGGACCAGCGAAACGTGCGCCCGTGCGGATCGCGTTCCAAGCCGTGCCATTGCCAGCCGAGGCGGCCGCGTCGCGCCGGTTCCATCGAGGTCGCCGGCGATAATTCCTCCAGCGGCGTCGGCTCGCGCCAACCGAAATACTGACAACGCACGCAGGGCGTGGGCGGCGTCGCGCCCGCCATGGCGCGGCGAAATTCGGTATACGCGTCGCCGCGCCAGACGGCGGTAAAACCGTCGCGCAAGTCGCCCAGGTCCAGGTCCTCCCAAACCATCGCACAGGCGGCCACGCGGCGGTTGGCTTTGACAAACGTGTGCGCCCAGGGGAACGGACAATCCTTGATCAGCCCGGGATGATGGCCCGCCGCGCCCTGTTGCACGAGGTTGCGCCCGTCGAGCGTCACGCCCAGTTCGTCGGCCAGCGCGCCCGCTTCGGCCAGGACGCCCTGCACGAGTTCGCGGTGGTGCTGCAGGCCCCATCCCTGCGTGTGCGGCGCTTCGTAGATGTGCTGCACAATCACCCGCTCCGCTCCGGCCCGCGCGGCCCAACGCACGAAGGCGGGCAGTTCGCGGATGTTCGGCTCCATCGCCGCGAAGCTGAAGCGCAGCCGCGGCGCGCCGGGCCCGCGTTTGTTCGTCAGGAAATCCACGTGGCGTTGCAGTTGCGCGAAATCGCCCCGGCGGCGGATGCGCTCGTAGGTGGCGGGCGTCGCCGCGTCGATGCTCAAACACAGCACGTCGAGCAGATTTTCGTCGACGATCGCCCGGGTCAGTTCATCGCTCAGGCGATTGCCGTTGGAGGTGGCCGCGACGCCCAGGCCCAGCGCGCGAAACCAGCGCAGGCAGTCGAGCAAATGCGGATGGCAGAGTATCTCGCCGAAGCCGGTCAGCTCGACGCCGGCGGCCGCCGCGAACAGCGCACGTTCGTTTTCGAGATCCGCGACCTCGAAGCGTTCGCGGCCCGTGCCGTGGCGCGTTTCGTGCGGCAGCGGGCACATGACGCAGGCCAGGTCACACGCGGCGGTCAACTCCAGTTGGACGATCGCGGGCGTCGGCAACGTGCGGTCGGTGTGATGCGCCAGCCACCGCGGATGCTCCTGCAGCGTCATGCGCGCCTCCACCAGGCGAGGCGCTTTTTGTCGACCACGCGCGCGCCCGCGAACATCACGCCCAGCAGGCGCGTGTCGCCGTTGCCCGGCGCGTACAGGCTTTGGCAGTCGAGCGTCACCAGATGCCACGGTCGCGCCACGCCCAACGGTATGCAGGCGATGCGGCGACCGGGTCGGGCGGGCAGGTCGATGCGCTCGCGTTTTCGACCGTCGATGGATATATCCACCTGCTGGTTGCGCGGCGCGCCGGGCGTCCACAGTTCGACCTCCAAATGTTCGCCGCGCCCGCCGGCGATGACGAAGCTGGCGCGCTCGCCCGTCCAACGCAGCTTGGCGTTGCCGTCCTCCGGCGGAAAGAAGCCGTGCCCGAGATGCGTTTCGCAATTGCGCCCCACGCGCAGGCGGTCGCTCAGCGCGGGGGCATTGCCGCTCAGGCGCGCATGAAACAGTTGCGCGCCCAGCGGGCGGCGCGATTCGCCGTCGCCGACCTGCGCGGGCGTGCACGGCTTTTCAACGATCAACTCGACGCACAGCACCTCATCGGCCAAGGCGGGCAGGGCGAAGCGCAATGGCGGTTCGCCGAGGCGGTCGCTGCGCAGGCGGTCGATTTCCGCGCCGTTGATCAGCAGGCGCAACCACGTCGGTTTCATGCGCGGGTGCGTGACCATCTCGATGTCGAGAAACGGCCGATGCGTGTTGCGCAGATAGAAGGCGCCGCGGGCGGTCGTCCAGCGGAAACTTTGACCGCGTCGGTCGCGTTCGGCAACGTAAAATCCCTGGCCCAGTTGATGATGCAGCGGTTCGCCGAAATCGCGCCGGTCGAGCATTTCCTCGTCGAGCAGCGGTTCGCGCCACGGCTTGGTGTTGCACGGAAAACATTCGGGCGCCGGGCGGGGCGAAGCCAGCGCGCGCCGCAATGCGCGATAGCCGTCGCCGCGCCAGATTTCCTCGATCGTCTGCCGGCGCAGATTGCCCATGACCAGTTTTTCCCACAGCGTCGCGCAGACCTGCACGTCCAGATTCGATTTGACGAACACGCGCTCCCACGGGTACGGGCAGTCTTTGATCAGCGGTCGCCCGGCCGTTTGCGGGCCGGTGAGCTGCACGCGCGCCACGGCGTCGGTTTCGGCGACGGTGGGCTGGCTCTGGTACCACAACTCCAGGCGCACGCCGGCGCGCCGCGCACATTCGGCGGCTGCGGCGAAGGTTTGCTTTTCGCTTTGTTCATAGGCCGTGCCGCGCCCGCGCATCGCTTCGTTTTCGCATAGGCCCTGGATAATCACCTCGCTCGCGCCGACCTCGCGCGCCAGTTCGATGACCGCCGGCAATTCGCCGAGGTTGTCTTTCATCGACAGGAAGCTCAGACGCAGTTCCGGTTTGGCGGCATTGCCGTTCGCCTTCGCCGCGGCCAGCGCATGCAGGTTGGCGACCACACGCGTGAAGTCGCCACCGACGCGCAAACGCGCATAGGTCTCCGCCGCGCCCGCGTCGAGCGAAACGCACAACAGATCGATCAATCCCTCGTCGACGATCTGTTGCAGTTGCTCGGCCCGCCACAACGTGCCGTTGGACGTGGCGTTGACCGTCAGCCCCAGCGCTTTGAAGTGGCGCAGGGCGTCGAGCAATTGCGGATGGCAGAAAATTTCGCCGAAGCCGGTCAGCTCGACCTCGTAAGCGTTGGCCAGCAGAGGATGCAGGTGCGTGCGCAGATCGTCGAGCGTGACGCGCCGCTCGTGCGCCGCCCGCTCGCGCGCGGTTTCGCTATGCAGCGGGCAAAAAACGCAACGCAGGTTGCACTCGGCGGTCAACTCCAGTTGCACGACGCGCGGCAGCGGCGGGTCGGCCGCCATGTGGGCGAGATACTCCGGACGATCCTCAAAAAAATCGCTCACCGCTTCGGCCCCATGGTCGAAAGAAATTGCCGGAACCAGTGCATCCCTTCAACAACGATCCGCCGCCAGGAAACGCCCGTGTGCTGGCGGTAGCTGTAGACGTAAAACACCAGCCACAGGTAATGAAACAGCCGGTTCGGCCGGCGTTTGGTCAGCGGGAGCAGGTATTTTTCCAGACGCGGCCAGCGCGCGAGCGGGTAGAAAAACTTGTGCAGATTGAAGATGCGCTCGGCGTCGGGATTCAACAGCGCGTTGGCGGCGAAGGTGTTGGTGCCCACGGTATCGTCGTCGACGCGCGGCAGCAGGCCCTCGGCGACGGCGCGCTCGGTCAGCGGCAGCCCGGCGTAGGGCTGAAAGACGCTGCACCAGGTGTCGGGCACGCGAATTTGCTGATTCAGCCGCAGCGTGGTCAGCGCGTCGTCCCACGTTTCGTGAGGCAGGGCGAGAATGTTGGTGGTGAAAAAATGAAGCCGGTGCTTGTGCAGCAACGCGGCGGTGGCGAGGATCTGCTCGTTGCTCACGCCCTTTTTCAACATACCGTTGCGCCGCTTCTCGTCGCCGGTTTCGATGCCGAACAGCACGGTGCGGCAACCGGTGGAAGCGAGCAGGCGGATCGTTTCCTCGTCGATGCCGGCGCGCACGTAACAGATGTATGGCAGGCCGATGCGTCGCGTGTATTGCGTCAGCAGGCGTTCGAGCCAGTCGCGATCGAGGGTGAACACGTCGTCCTCGAAGCGGACGATTTTCATCGGCCAGCGATCGCGAACGGCGGTCAGGTCGGCGAGCACCCACTCGGGGCTGAAGTGGCGCACGTACTTTTTGCGGTTGGGCGCCAGTTCGCGCAGCGCGCTGTTGAAGCAGAAATTGCAGCTGAATGGGCAGCCGCGCGAGGTGAAGAAAAACTTCACCGGATTGTCGCGCAGAAATTTGTAGCGGTAGTAGCCGGCGCGCCAGGGCAGGGGCAGACGATCGAGTTCTTCGAGCAATGGCCGCGCCGGATTGACGACCGTTTCACCGTCGACGACGAAGGCCAGGTTGCGCACGTCGCGATACGAGACGCCGCGTTGCAGACGGTCGGCCAGATCGACGATCGCCGCGTCGCCCTCGCCACGACAGACGATGTCGATGCCCTCGCGCCGCGCGAGTTCCGGATGCAGCGACGGATGCGCGCCACCGGCGAGGATCGTGATGTGCGGCGCGACGCGTTTGATCGTTGCGGCGGCGTTCAGTACGTATTGCTGCTCGCAGTTGGTGAAGGAAAAACCGACAACGTCGGGTTGCAGCGTCGCCACCGCCGAGAGGGCCCGGCGCGCGTCGGGAGCGATGCGCACCTCGACCTCGTGCCCGGCCGCGCGCAAGGCCGCGCCGACGTGCATCACGCCGAAGTATTCCCGCCAGATATTTTGCAGGAACAGAAACCGCATCGGTCATCCTCGTTGTTGGGCTTGCATTGTAGCCTGATCGCGCGCCTTGCCAACCCCGCCGCAAAAACGCAATGATATGACTTGACAGCGGGATTTCTTTAACTAGAATCAGTGGTCCGCTGGTTTGGCAGTGTAGCTCAGTCGGTAGAGCAAGCGGCTCATATCCGCTGCGTCAGGGGTTCAAGTCCCTTCACTGCCAACAAAAAAAAGGACCGTCATGGCGACGGTCCTTTTTTATTTAATGGTTACGTGTTTACGCTTTGTCCAGCGGATTGAGCGGCCGCGAGTTGCGGCGGTATTTGATCTCGTCCTCGATCCAGGCGACGAACTGCGCGAAGGGCATGGTCTGCTGATCCTTCACGCCGTAGCGGCGATGCGTGATCTGCCCCTCTTCGGCTTCGCGCCGACCGACGATCAGCACGTTGGGCGCCTTGGAGGTAGCCGCGTTGCGGATCTTCTTGTTGAACGAGTCGGCGGAGTCGTCGACCTCGACGCGGATCATCTTGTCGAACAGCTCGTCGCGCAGCTTGGCGGCGTACTCGTTGAGCTCCGGCGCAACCGGCACGATCAGCGCCTGCACCGGTGCAAGCCAGGTGGGGAAAGCGCCGCCGTAATGCTCGATGAGGAAGCTGATGAACCGTTCGTGCGTGCCCAACGGCGCGCGGTGAATGATGTATGGCCGCTGCTCCTTGCCGTCGCGGTCGATGTAAACCAGATTGAACCGCTGCGCACTGGTGAAGTCGAGCTGGTTGGTCGAGGCGGTTTCCTCGCGGCCGATGACGTTGGTGATCTGGAAGTCGATCTTCGGGCCGTAGAAAGCCGCTTCGCCGGCGACCTCTTCGTAGTCCATGCCGAAGTCCTTGAGCATGGCGCGCATCAGTTTGATCGTGTGTTCCCACAGTTCGACGTTGTCGACGAACTTGTCTTTCTTCACGTCGTGGATCGACAGGCGCATCCAGAAATCGTCGAGGCCGAACAGATCGTAATAGTACTTGTGCAGTTCCATGACCTTGAGCAACTCGGCGCTCAGGTGTTCCTCGTCGGTGTAGATGTGCGCGTCGTTCATCGTCATGCCGCGCACGCGCAGCAGGCCGGCGAGCTCGCCCGATTTCTCGTAGCGGTAGACGCTGCCGTATTCGGTCAGGCGCAGCGGCAGGTCGCGGTAAGAACGCACGACCTCGCGGTAAATCAAATGATGATGCGGGCAGTTCATCGGCTTCATGTAATAGTTTTCGTCGTCGAAGTGCATCGGCGGATACATCGACTCCTTGTAGTGCGTCAGGTGCCCGCTGATTTCGTAAAGCTGACCGCGGGTGATGTGCGGCGTGTTCACCTGCTTGTAGCCGTGCTTGAACTCGGCCTCGTAGGCGAGCTTCTCCAGTTCGTGGCGCAGGACGCCGCCGTTGGGCAGCCACAGGGGCAGGCCTTTGCCGATTTCGTCGGCGATGTGGAAGATCTGCAACTGCTTGCCCAGCTTGCGGTGATCGCGCTCCTGGGCCAGTTCGCGCCGTTTTTTGTAGGCGTCGAGTTCTTCCTTGCTGTCGAAGGCCAGGCCGTAGATGCGGGTCATCATGATGTTCTTTTCGTCGCCGCGCCAGTACGCGCCGGCCACGCTGTCGAGCTCGAAGGCGCTCTTGGGAATCTCGTTGGTGTTGACGATGTGCGGACCTTCGCACATGTCGGTGAAGGCGCCCGACTTGTAGAAGCTGATCGCTTCACCGGCCGCGAGGTACTCGTTGCACATCTCGACCTTGTAGGGCTCGTTGGCGTCGTTGAGCTTTTGCAGCGCTTCCTCGCCCGGCAGTTCATAGCGTTCGAAGGCGATGTTCTGCTTGACCAGGTGCTTCATTTTCTTTTCGATCTTCGGCAGATCCTCGGCGCTGATCGGCGTCGGGAAGACGAAGTCGTAGTAGAAACCGTTGTCCACCGGCGGCCCGATGCCCAGTTGCGCTTCGGGGTACAGTTCTTTCACCGCCGCGGCGAGCACGTGCGACAGACTGTGCCGCACCTTGTACAATTGTTCGTTGTGTTCTTTAGCCATTTGTTATCTCCTTTCTCTCCCCATACGCCGGGGTCGAGAATACTATTGGTTACTATAATCACGATGTGCGGGGGTTGCGCAAGCTCGTCAGTCGCCGACTTCGGCTCCCTTGAGCGCCTCGGCCTGGAAATGGGTTATCAATGGATCAATTACTTGATCCAGTTCGCCCTCCAGCACCAGCCCGAGTTTATAGATCGTCAGGTTGATGCGATGGTCCGAAATTCGATTTTGCGGGAAGTTGTAGGTGCGGATGCGCTCGGAGCGGTCGCCCGAGCCGACCTGCGCGCGGCGTTCGGCGCTGAGTTTTTCTTCCTGTTCCGTGCGCATTTTGTCCAGCAAGCGGGCCTTGAGAATGAGCAAGGCCTTGGCTTTGTTCTTGTGCTGCGATTTTTCGTCCTGGCAGGTAACGACCAGATTCGTGGGCAGGTGCGTGACGCGCACCGCGCTGTCGGTCGTGTTGACGCTCTGGCCGCCGGGGCCGCTGGAACGGTACACGTCGAAGCGCAGATCCTTTTCCGGAATGGACAATTCGACCTCGTCGGGCTCGGGGAGAATCGCCACGGTCACCGCGCTGGTGTGGATGCGGCCCTGCGTTTCGGTGTCGGGCACGCGCTGCACGCGATGCACGCCCGATTCGAATTTCAACCGGCTGTACACGCCGTTGCCCTTGATGCCGCAGATCACTTCCTTGAAACCGCCCAACTCGGTGGAATGGCTCGACAGCAGTTCGACTTTCCAGCCGTGCAATTCGGCGTAGCGGTTGTACATGCGGAACAGATCGCCGGCGAACAGCGCGGCTTCCTCGCCGCCGGTGCCGGCGCGAATTTCCAACAGGATGTTTTTGTCGTCGTAGGGATCCTTGGGCAGCAGCAGGATTTTCAAAGTGTCGGTCAGCGCGGCGAGTTTTTCCTCCAGCTCGTCGAGTTCGAGCTTGGCCATCTCGCGCATTTCCGGATCGTCTTCGGCCTCCAGCAATTCTTTGGCGCCGTTGAGGTCGGCCTCCATTTTCTGGTAGCGGCGATAGTTCTCGACGATCTCCTCCATGCCGATGCGCTCTTTGTTGAGCTTGGCGTAGCGGGTGTTGTCGCCGTACACCTCGGGATCGGCGAGGAGTTGGGAAAGCTCTTCGTAGCGCGCTTCGACTTCGGCGAGCTTACTGAACATCGCAGGACCCGCCTGTGAAGTGAAACTCCGGCGTACCCAGTTCGGCGGCGGCGGTGGCGAAATCGGGGTAGGTGATTTCGCTTTCCTCGGTGGCGACGCCCTCGCGCACTTTCTGCTCGCGCCAGAGGCATTTTTTCAGGCTGAGGATGGCGACCTCGAGCATGTCGTCGGACGGCGGCCGGGTGGTGATGCGCTGGGTGAGCAGGCCGGGCAGCACCGCGAGTTTCAACAGCGGATTGCGGCGGTATTTACCGGCCAGCTTGATCAGCTCGTAGGAAACGCCGGCGATCGGCAGCAAGAGCGGCAGCTTGATCAGGATGAACACGAAGTTGCGCGCGAGCTTGGGCAACCCCGCGAACTTGGGCAGCAGCGGGAAGGCCAGCGAGAACAACAGAATGCTCGCCAGCAACACGATGATGATGAAGCTCGTGCCGCAGCGCGGATGGAACGTGGTGTAGGGGCGCACGTTTTCCAGCGTCAGTTCCTTGCCGTCGTCGAAAGCGAAGATCGTCTTGTGTTCCGCACCGTGGTATTCGAAAACGCGGCGGATGTCGGGCATGAAGCTGATGCCCCAGACGTAGGCGAGGAAAATGGCGATTTTGATCACGCCGTCCACCGCGTGAAACAGCACCATGTCCACGGTCAGTTCGTGACCGACCAACCAGCCGACCGCGATGGTCGCGTAGTGCGGCACCACCACGAACAGGCCGATGGCAAAGAGCATGCTCACGAAGATCGTCGCGGTGATCGCCCAGGAGGTCAGCGGTTTGGTTTCCTTTTTGTCGGCCGCTTTTTTCGGCGCTTCGCCCTTTTCCTCGGCCTCGGCGGCCGCTTTTTTGTCCTCTTCCTCGGAGAAGAGATTGGCCGAGAAGGTCAGCGCGCTGATGCCGTTCCACATCGCTTCGATGAGCACGACCGTACCGCGCATGAAGGGCCAGCGCAGGAACTTGAGGCGATTCCAGAGGCTGATCCACTGCTGTTCCTTGAGGACGATTTGCCCGTCGCCCTTGCGGCAGACAACCGCCATGCTGTTGGGCGAGCGCATCATCACGCCTTCCAGAATGGCCTGACCGCCCACGCTCATCGGTTTGTTGTTGTCGCCCACTGCGATCGCTCCTTATCGCCTACGCCGTTAAATGGAAAACCCGCGCGGACACGGCGCCGGCGCGGGTTGAACGACTGGCCAAGCTATTTGTCTTTGTACAGATTCTTGTACTTGCGCTTGAAGCGTTCGACGCGTCCCGCCGAGTCCACCAACTTCTGCTTGCCGGTGTAGAACGGATGGCACATGTTGCAGATGTCGATGGTGATTTCCGGCGCCTGGGTCGACTTGGTCATGAAGGTGTTGCCGCAGGCGCAGGACACCTTCGTGTCTTCGTATTTCGGATGGATGCCTTCTTTCATCGTTTCTCTCCTTCTAATTAAGCGCCGGCGTTGTACGGCGCCGCATAGGCTGAGCTTCATACCATGTTTTTCGGGGCCTTGGCAAGGGCAAAACGCAGGGACCGAAAACATTGTTTTTCCGCAAAATCGGGCAATTAGCCCGTGCGGAAACGTCATGCGCCGGCGTACTCGGGATAGGTTTCGGCGGTGAACGCCTCGCGTAGCGCTTGCGTGTCTTTGGCGCGGAACGCCTCGATGAACAAACGATAGCAGCCGGCGGCGTTGACGCCGTTGATGTCGGTCGACAGGCGCCGCGCGCCGTTTTCGTAGTCGACGCCGAACAGACCGAAGCGCGGCTCGTAGCTGCCCCATTCGTAGTTGTCGGTCAGGCTCCAGTAATAGAACGAGCGCAATGGCTGCCCTTCGCGCAGGGCGCGTACGACTTCGAGCATGATCAACTTCAGTTCCAGATCGCGCGTGACGCCGTTGGGGTGCGGCTCGACGCGGCCGCCGTGGGCGCGGTGGCACATGCCGTGCTCGAGCAGATCAATCGGCAGGTCGCCCGCCGTCCAGCGATAGGACGAGAGCATCGGCCGCAACGCGCCGGGATTGATGTTCCATTGATCCGGCCGGCTGCGGACCGTCACCAGGCTCGGCCAGGTGAAATCGAAGTTGTTGCCCATGAACGGATCGTACAGGTCGAAGCTGACCGCATCCAGCAGCCGCGAGGCGTCGCCCGCGTAAAGGTACTCGACCAACTCGGCGACGAGCGGCTCGCTCAGCTTGCGCCACATGACCTGGTCGATGAACCGGTCCAGCAGGCGCTTGAAGCCGCGCGGTCCGCGATGGTAGGGCACCTCGCGCGTGTGCTCGGCGAAGCGCCGCTGTTGCTGGTGCAGGTGCGCGAACACCGCGTCGCGCGCGATGCCGTTTTGCCGCGCGAGCATCACGTCCTGCGAAAATTTGTCGAAGGAATAGGCCGCGCCGCACCAGGAGTTCATCGTCACCGTCGGCGCCGCCCAACCGTGTTCGCGGTAGATGCGGTGCACCGTGCGATAGCACAGCGCGTGCGCCTTGAGGATGTTCGCGTAGCAGATCGCCGCGTTGCGCCGGCCTTTTTTTTCGCGCGGGAAAACGCCGAGCAGGTAACCGGCCATCGGCACGTTGATCGGCTCGTTCATCGTGATGAAGTAGGGGATCGGCGGGCGGTTGAATTCCTCGACGAGATAATGGTTGATGCGCTCGACGGCAAAGGCGACATACGCGCCGAACAGTTCGCTTGCGCGCGGCCAGTCGAGCCACAGTTCCAGGCCGGCCCACAGCGGGTGTGTCCAGTGGTATAGCGTCACGGCCGGGAACATTTCGCGTTCGAAGCAGGCCGCCATGATCTTCGCGTAGTCGCGCGCGGCTTCTTCGGAAAACGGCGGCGCGACGGTCTGCGCCGGATCGACGCTCGGTTGCAGCCGCGCCCATTCGATGCCCAGGCGGAAGGCGTTCGCGCCGATCCACCGCGCGCGGTCGAAGTCCTCGCCGTACAATTCCCAGAAGCGCGCGGCGTCGCCGGTGCGTTCCTTCTCGCCGCGCCACTCGGCCCAGTGCCAGTTGTTTTTCGGGCCGTCGGGCGTGTTGTAACCGCCTTCGCTCTGGTAGCCCGAACTGGAAACGCCGAAGTCGAAAGTGGCGGGAAATTCGAAACCGTCCAACTCGTGCGTGAAATCGACGCCGTGCAGATCGAATCGCTTCATGGCGGCACCTCGCGTGATGAAATCGATCATCAGCATGCAAAGAAAAAAGGCCGGACGCAATGGCCCGCGCGCCGGAAATTGATCTTGCTTTTTTTCGCCCTCACCCCGGGCTGCGCCCGACCCTCTCCTCCGGGAGAGGGTAAAAGCCGGCAGGCAAATCTCCCTTCTCCCTGTGGGAGAAGGGCCGGGGATGAGGGCTGCCGCGACTACCGACAAACAGAATACTGGTTGTCGGCGGACACCGGCCCGCGCGCTTAAAAACGTTGCGCCGGGGACGTCCGCCCGGCGCAACGATTGACGTTTGTCGCGAGAGTTACAGGTACGCGTTTTCGCCGTGCAGCGATTCGTCCAACCCCGCCTCTTCTTCCTGCGAGGTGTGCACCGGCGTAATTTTATTGATCAGCCAGAGCGCCACGTAGGTGAAGATGAAGGCGTAGGCCGAGGCGCCCAGCACAGCCGCGACTTCCTTGCCGAAGAATGCCGCGTTGCCCGCAAACAGGCCGTTCGCGCCGTTGGGATTGACCGCGATGGTGGCGAACATGCCCAGCATGATCGTGCCGATGATGCCGCCGACGCCGTGTACACCCCAGACATCCAACGCGTCGTCCCAGCCGAGTTTGTTTTTCATCGTGATCGCGCCGTAGCAGACGATGCCCGCGATGATGCCGATGATCGCCGCGCTGTGGATCGTTACGAAGCCCGCGCAGGGAGTGACCGTGGCCAGGCCGGCGACCGCGCCGGTCAACAGGCCGACGAATTTTGGTTTCTTCTCGAAAACCCACGCCAGAATCAACCAGGTGATGCCCGCGAACGAAGCGGCGGTATCGGTGTTGATGAACGCCTGCGCGGTGATGCCGTCCACGGCCAGCTCGCTGCCGGCGTTGAAGCCGTACCAGCCGAACCACAGCAGGCCGGTGCCCAGCGCGACCAGGGGAATGCTGTGCATGCCTTTGTCTTCCACCTTGCGCTTGCCCACGTAAAAGACCGAGGCCAGCGCGGCCATGCCCGCGATCGCGTGCACGACGATGCCGCCGGCGAAATCGAGCACGCCCCATTTGGCCAGCAAGCCGCCGCCCCAGACCATGTGCACGAAGGGGAAGTAGACGAACAGCAGCCAGACCGTCAGGAAGATCAGGTAGGCCGAGAACCGCACACGGTTGGTGAACGCGCCGGTGATCAGGGCCGGGGTGATGATGGCGAACATCATCTGGTAGGCGCAGAACACCCACAGAGGAATGTTCGAGGCGGCGAAAACCGTCGAGGGATCGATGCCCCGCAGGAACATCATATTCAGGTTTCCGAAGATGCCGCCAAGGTCGGTGCCGGCGCTCAAGGTACCCGAGAAGCACAAAGAGTAACCGCAAACGTACCAGAGGATCGTGGTCCAACCCATCGAAACGAAACTTTGCATCATGATGGTCAGGACGTTTTTGCGACCCACCAGCCCGCCGTAGAAGAAGGCCAGGCCCGGGGTCATGAGCATGACGAGACTTGTGGCGAGAAGCATAAACCCGGTGTTGCCAGTGTCGAAACCGCCCATGATTCACTTCCTTTCCCGTTGTATTAACCAAGACCGTGTAAGTGAAGGACTATTTCGCCGGTGATCTTATTCCTTTCTTGACTTTTGGTGAAGCGGGTATGTGTTGCTAACGAAATTCTAACAAAAAGGCCGGGCGTGACGGCTCGCTCGCTGGAAATTGCTCTTGCTTTTTTTTCGCCCTCACCCCGGGCTGCGCCCGACCCTCTCCCCCGGGAGAGGGTAAAAGTCGGCAGCGTGGACTCCCTTCTCCCCGTGGGAGAAGGGCCGGGGATGAGGGCTGCCGCGATTGATAAAAAAAATGATTGTCGGTGAACTCCGGCAATAAACAAAAAGGCCGGGCGCAACGGCCCGGCCTTCGTGTGCATTCGCGGATGAAATTACTGGTTCATCATTTCCATGAAGTCGGCGTTGTTCTTGGTGCCGGTGATCTTGTCGAGCAGGAACTCCATGGAGTCGATGGTGTTCAACGGGCTGAGCACGCGGCGCAGCACCCACACGCGCTGGAGCGTGTTCGGGTTGAGCAGCAGTTCTTCTTTGCGCGTGCCGGAACGGTTGATGTCGATCGCCGGGAAGATGCGGCGGTCCGACAGCTTGCGGTCCAGGTGCAATTCCATGTTGCCGGTGCCTTTGAACTCTTCGTAAATGACTTCGTCCATGCGGCTGCCGGTGTCGACCAGCGCGGTGGCGATGATGGTCAGGCTGCCGCCTTCCTCGATGTTGCGCGCCGCGCCGAAGAATCGCTTGGGTTTGTGCAGCGCGTTGGCGTCCACACCGCCGGAGAGGATCTTGCCCGAGTGCGGCACGACCGTGTTGTAGGCGCGCGCCAGGCGGGTGATCGAGTCGAGCAGGATGACCACGTCGCGTTTGTGCTCGACGAGGCGCTTGGCTTTTTCCAGCACCATCTCGGCGACCTGCACGTGGCGGGTGGCCGGCTCGTCGAAGGTCGAGCTGATGACTTCACCGCGCACGGAGCGCGACATGTCGGTCACTTCCTCGGGGCGCTCGTCGATAAGCAGCACGATGAGGATGATGTCTTTGTGGTTGCGCGTGATCGAATTGGCGATCGCCTGCAGGATCATCGTCTTGCCGGCTTTGGGCGGGCTGACGATCAAACCGCGCTGGCCCATGCCGATGGGGCAGACCAGGTCGAGGATGCGCATCGAGTAGTTGTCGGCCTCGGTTTCGAGGTTCAACTTCTCCATCGGATACAGCGGCGTCAGGTTGTCGAACAGAATCTTGTTGCGCGCCTGGTCGGGATCCTCGTGGTTGATCGCCTCGACCTTGAGCAGGGCGAAGTAGCGCTCGCCCTCTTTCGGCGGCCGAATCTGTCCGGCAATGGTGTCGCCGGTGCGCAGGTTGAAACGCCGGATCTGGCTCGGGCTGACGTAAATGTCGTCGGGGCCGGGCAGGTAGTTGTAGTCCGGCGCGCGCAGGAAGCCGAAGCCGTCGGGCAGAATTTCCAGCACGCCTTCGCCGTAGATCAGGCCGTTGCGCTCGGTGTGCGCCTGCAGCAGGGCGAAGATGAGATCCTGCTTGCGCATGCCGGTGGCGCCTTCGACGCCCAGTTCCTTGGCCATTTTGAGAAGATCGTTGATCTTGCGCTTTTTGAGCGCTTTGATGTTCATCTCCTCGGCGGCAATTTCATCGCTCGACTTCTTTTTGCGGGACTTGGGCTCTTCTTGCTCGATCTTTTCATCCAAATCCGGACCGTCGTCGAAAAGGTCGGACATTTCGTACTCCGTATTGTGGTTAAGATTGATGGTTTATGTTTTGCTTCACTACGTGTTTCTATCAAGGAATCATCGTCGGAACGCATCCGTTGATGAAAAGAAAATGTTTGTCGGTACCTAATTATCGGAAATTAACGCCACCCCACAAATCGCATCCCGAGTTTGTCGATGACAGGGAGCTATAACAAGGCAGTTTCGTACGCTTCCCGGATAGGACGGTTAAAATTTAGTGACATCTCCCAAGTTTTGTCAAGTCATTAAAATAGCGGAAAGTTGCCGCCCGGTCCGGCCCTTGTCGCGGCGATGCGAGAAGCAGCGCTCGTCGTGCGTGGTCGGGCCGACCAATTCGATGTTCTCGCGGCTGACCTCGTTGTGCAGCAGATCGTTGAGGGCCATGGTGCGCAAATCCAGGTGCGGCTTTTTGCGCTTTTCCGGCCACAAAACGCCGCGTAGTTCCGGGCGGTCGGTCAAAAACTGTTGCGCCAGTTCGCGGCTGACTTCGTATTGTTCGGGGCCGATGGCCGGGCCGATCGCCGCCAGCAGATCGTAGGGGCGACAGCAAAACAAGCGGGTGATGCGCTCGATCGCCCGCCCGACGATCCCACCGTACAGGCCGCGCCAACCGGCGTGGATCGCGCCGACGAAGTCGCGGTTTTCGGTCGTGACCAGGATCGGCACGCAATCGGCGGTCAACACGCCCACGGCGACGCCGCGACGGTCGGTCCACACCGCGTCGCCCTGCTCGCCGCGCACCACGCCCGGTTCGACGCGATTGACGACCTGCACCGTCTGCCCGTGCACCTGTTGCGGCAGGTAGAGCGTCGTCGCGCCCAGGTCGTCGAGCACCAGCGCCTCGTTGGCGGCCAGGTGCGCCGGATCGTCGTCGACGAGCGCGCCCATGTTCAACGACGCGAACGCGCCTTCGCTGTGGCCGCCGACGCGTCCGTAAAAACGCGCGATGACGCCGGTCGAATCGAGCAACATCGAACGCCAGGCGAGGGGTTTAGACATTTTCCGCTCCGATCAAGGCGAGTATTTTTTTCAGATCGTCCGGCAGCGGGGCGAAAAATTCAAGGCGTTCGCCGTTGAGCGGATGCGTAAAGGCCAGCCGGTGCGCGTGCAGCGCCGGACGATCCAACGCCTGACAGGCCAGACGCAGCGGCACATCCGCGATGTTCTTGAGCGAACGCACGCCGCCGTAAGTCGCGTCGCCGACCAACGGCCAGCCGGACTCGGCGCAGTGCACGCGGATCTGATGCGTGCGACCCGACAGCAAGGTGCAGCGCAGCGCGCTGATGCCGCCGTGCGCGGCCTCCACCTTATACAAGGTCGTCGCGGCGCGCCCGTGCGTGGTGACGCTGCTGATTTTCTTCCGCTCGCGCACGTGCCGGCCCAACGCCAGGTCGATGCGGCCTTCCTTCTGCCTGGGCGTGCCGACCACCAGGGCGAGGTAGATTTTCTCGACCTCGCGCCCGGCGAACTGGCGTTGCAGTTCAATCAGCGCCTGGTGCGTTTTGGCGACGACCAGCACGCCGGTCGTGCCCTTGTCCAGCCGATGCACGATGCCCGGCCGCCCGTCGATGCTGTACTCGCGCAGCTCCGGCACGTGATGCAACAGGGCGTTGACCAGCGTGCCGTCCGGATTGCCCGGCGCGGGGTGCACGACCATCCCCGCCGCTTTGTTGATCACCAGCAGATGCTCGTCGGCGTAGAGGATATCCAGCGCGATGTCCTGCGCCTCGGGCTCGCTTGCCGCGGGTGGATTCATCGTCACGGTCAGCGTCTGGCCCGTCTGCACGGCGGCGGACGCCTTGGCCGGCGCGCCGTTGAGCGACACATGACCTTCCTTGGCGAGCTTCGCCGCCTGGCTACGCGTGAGCGAGGGCTCGAGCTCGGCCAGGGCGCGGTCGAGCCGCTGTCCGTCGAGGCTGGCGGGAACGATGAATCGCTTTTCTTCCATGGCTGCAATTGTAACGACGCGCCGGCGGGTTACAAGATGTATTCTTGACATGGCGAAATTGCACGCTAAACTCCCCTAGCGCGCAAGGAAAACGTTTTTTAAAGGGTTTTGATTCCATGAACAAACAGGTGGCGATCAACGGTTTCGGCCGCATCGGCCGCGCGTTCTTCCGTCATGCCTGGCGGCGGGAAGAATTTACCATCGCGGCGATCAACGACGTGGCTGACACGCCGACGCTGGCGCACCTGCTTAAATACGACTCCGCGCACGGACGTTTTCCCGGCGAGGTGAAGGTCGAAGGCGATCGGTTGATCGTCGACGGACAGGCGATCGAGGTGCTGCATCGGGCCGATCCGCAAGGGCTGCCCTGGCGCGAGAAGAATATCTGGCTGGCGCTGGAAGCGACCGGCTGCAACAAGAATTTCGACTTTCTGCAAAAGCATCGCACCGCCGGAGCCGAGCGCGTGCTGCTGTCGGCCAACGTGGCGGCGGACGATCAAGATCGCGTGCGCACGTTCGTGATGGGCGTCAACGAGGGCGCGTACGATCCGGCGCGCGACTCTATTCTCTCCAACGCGAGTTGCACGACCAACGGACTGGCGCCGGTGTTGCGTCTGCTCGATGAAACCTATGGGGTGCAGGGCGCGAACTTCACGACGGTCCACGCGTATACGCAGGGGCAGAACCTGATCGACGGACCGTGCGCCGATTTGCGCCGGGCGCGCGCGGCGGCGACGAACATCATTCCGACCTCGACCGGCGCGACCGACGGGCTGGCCGTGCTGTTTCCGCATCTGCGCGGGAAGATCGGCGGGCTGTCGTTGCGGGTGCCGATCTTGAATGTCAGCTTGATTGATTTGTCGGTCGTGCTTAAAACGTATGTAAGGGCGGAAGACGTCAACGCACAGTTGCGCGCTGCCGCCCAGGGGGATCTGCGGGGGATTTTATCGACCGTCAGCGATCCGGTGGTTTCCGGTGATATGAACGGCTCGACCGCTTCGGCGACCGTGGATGAGGCGCTCATCCAGGTCGTGGCGGCGGACGGGTCGGGGTGGTTGCTCAAATTAATGCTTTGGTATGACAACGAAATCGGTTATGTATCCCGGCTGATCGAACTCATCAACCATATGTTGCGAAAGGAATAAAACGATGGCCGTCAAATACATCGACGAACTGGAATTGGAAGGCAAACACATCTTTTTGCGGGCGGACCTCAATGTTCCTCTGGCCGAAGGCAAAATCACCGACGATACGCGCATCCGCGCCGTGCTGCCCACGGTGCGCAAGGTGCTGCGCGACGGCGGCCGGTTGGTCGTAGCCAGTCACCTGGGCCGGCCCAAGGGCAAGTACGACGAGAAATTGTCGCTGATGCCCGTGGCCGAGCGGATGGCCGAACTGCTGGATCGCGATGTGATCATGGCCCCGGACGTCGTGTCCGACGGCGTCAAGGTCGTCGCCCAGCAGCTCAAGGACGGCGAAGTCATGATGCTGGAAAACCTCCGCTTCATCCCCGGTGAAACGGCGAACGATCCGGAATTCGCCGCCAAGCTGGCCGAGCTGGCGACCGTGTACGTCAACGACGCGTTCGGCAGCAGCCACCGCGCCCACGCCAGCGTCGAGGCGCTGCCGCGTCTGGTGGAAGAAAAGGCGGCCGGTTATCTGATGCGCAAGGAATTGCGGTATTTGAAAGAGGCGCTGGCCGACCCCGAGCGACCCTTCTGGGCGATCCTCGGCGGGGCGAAGGTCAGCGATAAAATCGGCGTGGTCAACACGCTGCTGGACAAGGTCGACGGCCTGATCATCGGCGGCGGCATGGCCTATACCTTCCTGGCCGCGAAGGGCTTCGAGGTGGGCAAGAGCCTGGTCGACGGCGGGCGCATCACCTACGCGCGCGAAACGCTGGCCCGCGCCGAGAAAAAGGGCGCGAAGATTCTGCTGCCGGTCGATCACGTGGTTGCCGCGACGATCGCGGCCGACGCGGCGGTGAAGATCGTCACCAACCAGGATTTCCCGACCGACATGATGGGCCTGGACATCGGCCCGGAAACGATTCGCCTTTACACGGACGCGCTGGTCGGCGCCAAGACGATCGTCTGGAACGGCCCGATGGGCGTGTTCGAGCACGCGCCGTTCGCCGCGGGCACCATCGGCATCGCCAAGGCGGTGGCCGAGAGCGGTTCGATCTCGATCGTCGGCGGCGGCGATTCGGTCAGCGCCGTGAAGAAAGCGGGCATGGCCGATAAAATCAGCCACATTTCCACCGGCGGCGGCGCCAGTCTGGAATTGCTGGAGGGCAAGGAATTGCCCGGCGTGACGGCGTTGGAAAGCTAAACCATTTACGAATACACCAAGGAGAATCACATGACTCGCCGACCGATTTTGGCAGGCAACTGGAAAATGTATTTATCGACCGCGCCGGCGCGGGAACTGGCCGCGGCGTTGGCGAAAAGCGTGGGCGACGTGACCGACGTGGACGTCGTGCTCATTCCTTCGTTCACCGTACTGGGCGAAGTGCGCGACGCGATCGCGGGCACGAACATCGGCCTGGGCGCGCAGAATTGCCACTTCGAAGAAAAGGGCGCGTTCACCGGCGAAGTCGCCCCGCAGATGCTCGTGGACGCCGGCTGTGCGTATGTGGTCATCGGCCACAGCGAGCGGCGCCACATCTTCGGCGAGACCAGCGAGCTATGCAACAAGAAGATCGTGGCCGCGCTCAACGCCGGCCTGACGCCGATTTACTGCATCGGCGAGTTGCTCGAAGAGCGTGAAGCCGGCCGCACCTTCGCCGTGCTGGAAGATCAGCTCAACGAAGGTCTGGCCGGTTTGTCGCTGGAACAGGCGCAGAAACTGGTCATCGCCTACGAGCCGGTCTGGGCCATCGGCACGGGCAAGACGGCCACGCCGCAGCAGGCGCAGGAAGTGCACGAGATGGTGCGCAACTGGCTCAGCGAGCGTTTCGACGCCGCCACGGCCAACGGCCTGCGCATTCAGTACGGCGGTTCGGTCAAGCCCGACAACGTCGACGAGCTCATGGCATGCCCGGATATCGACGGCGCGCTGGTCGGCGGCGCTTCGTTGAAGGCCGACAGTTTTACGCGCATCGTACGCTTTGAAAAATAAAGGCCGAGGCGGTCCCTCGCGTCTTTATTTTGCGATGGAAAATACCGATTTTACCCTCTTGTAAGTCGCCATCGCCTAGGGTACAATGCATCCCCGTTTTTCAGGGAATAGGTGTTCAACCTATTGAAATATAGTGTTTTTTCGATCTTTGTGCGGCGAGGGGTAAGAAAAAGCCTCCGTTGGCCGGATACGGCGACAAAGAAGGATCGGCGCGTATCGAACATCCTTACGAGGATGTGCGAAATATAGTCTTGAAAGGGGAACTTTAACTAATGACCGAGAACAACAACAACCACCACGACGAAAACGAAATCAAAGCCGAAGGCGCGGGCGTGGACGCTCCGGAGGAAACGACCGAGGAACCGCAGGAAGAGAGCTTTGCTGAACTGCTCGAAAAGAGTTCGTTCGATTCCAAGAAGGAAGGCGAAGTCATCAAGGGCCGAGTGATCTCGGTGGAAAAAGACTACGTAGTGGTCGACATCGGCTTCAAGAGCGAAGGCGTCATTCCGCTCAACGAGTTCAAAGACGCGCACGGCGAAGCCGTCGTCAACATCGGCGATCGCGTCGATGTGCTGCTGGAAGCGGCGGAAGACGAAAGCGGCCTGATCGTCCTGTCCAAAGAAAAAGCCGACAAGATGAAGGTCTGGGACGAAATCTACAAGGCCTACTCGGCGGACGGCGTGATCAAAGGCAAGATCATCAGCCGGGTCAAGGGCGGTCTCCAGGTCGACATCGGCGTGCGGGCGTTTCTGCCCGGCAGCCAGGTCGATCTGCGCCCGGTGCGCAACATCGAAAAGCTCATCGGCCAGGAATTCGATTTCAAGATTCTCAAGTTCAATAAGCGGCGGGGCAACATCGTGCTCAGCCGGCGCGCCTTGCTGGAAAAAGAGCGCGAGCAGATGCGCAAAGAAACCCTCAAGCACCTCGAAGACAGCGCGGTGCTCGACGGCATCGTCAAGAACATCACCGATTACGGCGCCTTCATCGACCTGGGCGGCATCGACGGTCTGTTGCACATCACCGACATGAGTTGGGGTCGCATCAATCATCCGTCCGAGCTGTTCGAAGTGGGCGATGAAATCCAGGTCAAAGTCCTCAAGTACGACGAAGACCGGCAGCGCGTCAGCCTCGGTTACAAGCAGATCCGCCCCGATCCGTGGACGACGGTGGGCGAGAAATACCAAGTCAATGCGAAGGTCAAGGGCAAGGTCGTCAGCCTCACCGATTACGGCGCTTTCGTCGAATTGGAAGAGGGCATCGAGGGCCTGATTCACGTCTCCGAAATGAGCTGGGTGAAGAAGGTCAAGCATCCTTCGAAGATCCTGGCGATCGGCGACATGATCGAAGCGGTCGTGCTGGACATCAACGTCGAGTCGCGCCGCATCAGCCTGGGCCTCAAGCAGACCGCGGCCAACCCGTGGGAAATCGTCAAAGAGAAATACCCGGTCGGCACGCGCATCCTGGGCAAGATCCGCAACATCACCGATTTCGGCGTGTTCGTGGGCATCGACGAAGGCATCGACGGCCTGATTCACATCAGCGACATTTCCTGGACCCAGCGCATCAAGCATCCCAGCGAGATGTTCAAGAAGGGCCAGGAAGTCGAAGCGGTCGTGCTGCACATCGACAGCGAGAACGAACGCTTCAGCCTGGGCATCAAGCAGCTCACGGCCGACCCGTGGGGCACCATCGGCGACCGTCTGCACGTAGGCAGCATCACCGAAGGCGAAGTGATCAACGTCACGGAATTCGGCGTGTTCGTCGATCTGGGCGACGGCATCGAAGGCCTGATTCACGTCAGCGAACTTTCCTCGAAGAAGGTGGAAGATCCCACCACGCAGGTGAAGGTCGGCGACAAGATCATGGTCGAGATCATCAAGATCGACGACAAGGATCACAAGATCCGCCTGTCGCGTCGCAGCATCGAAGAGAACCGCGAGAAGGCCGACCTGGCTTCGTTCATGCAGAAGCAGGGCAGCGCCGGCCGCGTGGGTCTGGGCGATCTGATCGCGCAGGCCAAGGCGAAGACCGGCAAGGCCGAGGAAGTCGTGGAAGAGGCTCCGGCTGAAGAGGCTCCGGTGGAAGAAGCTTCGGCGGAAGAGACTCCGGCGGAAGAAGCTTCGGCGGAAGAGACTCCGGCGGAAGAAGCTCCGGTGGAGGAAGCTCCGGCGGAAGAGGCTCCGGCTGAAGAGGCTCCGGCTGAAGAGGCTCCGGTCGAAGAGGCTCCGGTGGAAGAGGCTCCGGCCGAAGAAGCTCCGGTCGAAGAGGCTCCGGCGGAGGAAGCTCCGGCTGAAGAGGCTCCGGCGGAAGAGGCTCCGGTCGAGGAAGAGCCCAAGGAAGAATAGTCAATCCGACGGCGGGAGCGGCGCACCGGGGTGCGTCGTTCCCTGCCTTCATCAACGCCCGAAAAAAGGCATGACATGAAACGGCATCCAATCCTTTATGGTTTTTTGCTGGTCAGCCTGGTGGCGGTGTTCTTTTACTTGGTGATACTCGGTTCGTTTTCGTTTTTTTCGGCGGACGACGGCATTCCTTTCGTGGATGAATCGGTCGGCGTGATCGAGATCTACGGCGTGATCGACGACAGCGAAGACACGATGAAGGACATTCGCCGTTTTGCCGAGGACGACAGCATCCGCGCGTTGCTGGTGCGTATCGATTCCCCGGGCGGCGTGGTCGCGCCGGTGCAGGAAATCTACGGCGAACTGGTGCGCGCGGCGCAAAACAAACCGGTGGTGGCCTCGCTCGCGTCGACCGCGGCGTCGGGCGGGTACTACATCGCCTGCGCCGCCCAGACGATCGTGGCCAATCCGGGCACGATCACCGGGTCGATCGGCGTGGTGATGGAGTTCATCACCGGCGAGGAAGCGTTCCGCATGCTTGGCCTGCGCAGCCAGGTGGTCAAGTCCGGCGAGTTGAAGGACACCGGCAACATCGGGCATTCGCTGACCAGGCAGGAAGCGGCCGCGCTGCAGGAAACCGTCGACGACGTGCATCGGCAATTCGTCGAGGCGGTGATGGCCGGGCGTCAGCTCGACGAGGAAACGACGCGCGCGCTGGCCAGCGGCCGGATCTACTCGGGGGCGCAAGCCAAGGAGTTGGGTCTGGTCGACGAATTGGGTTCCCTGTACGATGCGGTCGATCTGATCAAAGAACGGCTGCACATTGTCGGCAAGGTGCGTTTGATTTATCCCAAGCGTCCCAAGCCGAGTTTGATGGATTTTTTTCTGGATGAATTGACCGGTCGGCTCAGTAAACAGTTGACCGACTCAGCAGACAGCGCCCGCACAGGCCGTCTGTATTTTCGCTAAGGAGGAAGGTGATCGATGACTAAAAGCGACCTCATCAATCAAGTTGCCACTCATATTCCCAGTGGAAAGAAGAAGGACGCGGAAGTAATCGTCAATACCATTTTCGATCGCATGACCCAGGCGCTGGTGGACGGTGATCGTATCGAGATTCGCGGTTTTGGCAGCTTTCACCTGCGCGAACGCAAGTCCCGCATCGGTCGCAACCCGAAAACATCCGATAAAGTTGATGTGCCCTCCAAGAAAGTCCCCTTCTTCAAGGCCGGCAAGAGCCTGAAGCGGTTGGTGGACTATGGTTTGGGCGGCGATTCCGACGACGAATAAGCCGAACGAGCGCTCGTTGCGAGTCGGCATTCTTTCCGATACTCACCTGACGCGTGGTAGTGATCGCGGCCCGCTGCTCAAGCTGGCCGCGACGCACTTCTCCCAAGTCGACGCGATTTTGCACGCCGGCGATGTCGGCGACCTGGACTGGCTGACGGCCGTCGCTTTTCCCGATATTCCCTTTTACGCCGTCGAAGGCAATTGCGACGAACCCGACGCCGATCCGCGCATGCCCGTGCGGCGCATCGTCGAGTTGGGCCCCTGGCGCATCGGCCTGGCGCACGGGTGGGGCGCGCCGCACACCCTGGTCGACCGCCTGGCGCCGCTGTTTGCCGACGTGCACGCGGTGGTGTTCGGCCACAGTCACACCCCCCACCTGGAAAAACGGAATAAAGTCATCTATTTTAATCCCGGTTCCCTCATGTTGCCGCGCAACGGCCCGCCCTCGGCGGGATTGCTGACGATCGGCGAACGGGAATTGGTTTTTTCGCACATCACTCTTTAGCGAAAGCGACGGTGCCCTATGGATCGAATGCACGCGCCCTGGCGTATTTCCTACATCAAGGAAGAAGCGGAGGAAGGGTGCATCTTCTGCACCAAGCCGCCGATGAACGACGACCGCAAGAACCTGATTTTACATCGCGGCGAAACGTGTTACATCATCATGAATAAGTTTCCGTACATCAACGGTCATTTGATGGTCGCTCCTTACGAGCACATCGGCGAGGTCGAGGATCTGCCGCTGACCGTCTGGACGGAAATGATGCAACTGGCGCAGATGGCCGTGAAGGCGCTGAAGATCGCCATGCGCCCACACGGCTTCAACCTGGGCGTGAACATCGGGCGCGTCGCCGGCGCGGGCATGGAAGGGCATGTGCATTTGCATATCGTCCCCCGCTGGAACGGCGACGTGAACTTCATGCCGGTGTTCGCCGAATGCCGGGTCATCAGCCAGCACATCGAGGAAAGTTACCTCGAGCTGGTCAAGGCGCTGGCGCAAGTGAACGGGGAATAAACCGACTGGTTGTCGTTTTTTGAATGGAAGGGTTGGCGATGGTAAGGAAAGTTTTGTGGGCGTTTTTGTTCCTGGTTCTGGTGATTCTGACCACCCTGGTGTACCTCTCCAACGAAACGGAACTTTCGCATAAATTCGCCCTGGGCATCGATGTGCCGTTCACCGGCGATCAGGACGCCGGCGTGTCCCAGACGCGCTACCAGACGAGCATCGCGCCGTCGGTGGCCGCGTATTTCGCGATCTGCTTGCTGGCGGGCGGTTTCCTGGTGATGGTCTTGTCGCTGGCGGTCGTGTTTCAGGCGAAACGGGCCGTCAAACAGGCGCAGCAGGAAACGGAAGATTTGCGCTTCGAGTTGAATCGCCTGCGCGGGCCGGCCGAGGACGACGAGGTCTATCGCGCCCCCGCGTCGGTCGACATGCCCGAATAATTGGTTGCGCTTCGCGTCACCGAACGCGATTGACCCATAACGAAAGGATTTCGTGCTGTGGGCGTTCTGCGACGCCTTGGTTTTCTGCTTTTGTTGCTGATGCCTCTGGCGGCGTGGGCCGGAGAGGATGAAGACGCACAAGCCGTTTCGGCCGCGTATCAAGCCGGCGACATCGCCGCCGCCGATGCGCGTCTCGCCGCGTTCCTCGAAACGTATCCGCAAAGTCCGCAACGCTGTCCGCTGTTGCTGACGGCCGCCCTCGCGCCGCGTTCGCAAAGCGAAGCGATCAGCCGCCTGCGCAGCGTCGCGCAGGATTGCTCCGCCGAGCCGCCGGGCGCCGAAGCGCTGGCGTCGCTGGCGCACTTGCTGCATCTGGCCGGGCAGGAAAGCGCGGCCTATCAGGTCTGCCGCGATTTCGGGCAACGCTATCCCGAAGCGCCGCAGGCCCCGGACATCCTGCTGTTGCAGGGCGCGCTGGAAATGCGTTATCGCGGCGGCGTGCAGGCGGGCAACGCCTACGCCTCGTTTCTGGCGAAGTATCCGGCGCACCCGCGGGCGGTGGTCGCGCTGGTCGGCGTGGCCGACGCGAAGGTCAAGCGCGGCGAATGGGCCGACGCGCACCAGGCCTATTTGCAGGCGTTGCAGACCGACCCCTCGCAGCTCGATCTGCCCGAGGTCTATTTTCATCTGGGCATGACTGCCGAGAAGATGGGCCGCAAGGACGCAGCGCGCCACTACTACCGCGAGTTGATCAAGCTGTTCGGCGAC